>Ga0180438_10000037_pt1 | contig 271559 bp, 209 predicted proteins | sample SS_ome_12_FD_132455 | JGI IMG/M metagenome (GOLD analysis project Ga0180438, IMG submission 132455) | Hypersaline lake sediment archaeal communities from the Salton Sea, California, USA - SS_3_D_2 metaG | ecosystem: Environmental > Aquatic > Non-marine Saline and Alkaline > Hypersaline >...
ATCGGTTCTTCTTTTTTCGCGCGAACATAGCCCCATTTTAGCTTTGGGACACCCAAAATCAATTTCGTTGTCAGTATTTACAAGGACTTACAGCAATTTTTCAAAGGAGTGTTGAAGTCAGGGCTATTATCAATAACAAATGAAGCACTCATTTGAGCACCTTTTCAGGTCCTCATTAAGGCGCTAATTATCTAATTTCTTTTTTTTCTTTTTCTGTGTTGCCTTTCTCTTGCTTTTTTTGGTCTTCTTTTTCTTTACCACACTCTTTTTCTTGCTGGCTTTCTGACTCTTATCATTATCCGTCTTATGCGGTTCTAAATCGTCTAAAGCACCTTTTCTAATCGCAATTTGAGTATCATCGATCTGCTTTTGCACCCGCGGCTCGATATTCAGCTCCCTGGCCTTTCTATCGAGAAAACTTCGCTCGTTTTCATCGATTATTCCATCAACAAGCACTCCCTGAACATAATTACAATATACCAGCACATTCGAATGAGCACAACCGCGTTCAATACGTTCAGCTTCCTCTACAGTAAGCCCGAGTTGCAAGCGCTTCTCTCGCAGCTGCTTTATCTCCCAGATATTTAAGACTCCATCCGCCCAGACTCCTTCGCAGAAATCACGGTATTCTTGCTTTGCATTCGTTTTTCGATAATCATCTATGTCGCCGGTACCTAATTGGTAGATAGGCTTGTCACACCACTTACATATATTCCACTTTATCTCTACACGTCTGTGGCAGTTTTCACAAAAGACGTCCAGAGCAGTGCCGCATCGAGGGCAATATTTCCAACCCTCAACTAAAAGCTGTTCGCAACGAGGACACTCTTGAGCCCGAGCAGGAGGTGGAGGAGGTAATTCTCCCACAAGCCCTGTATCGTAGAGGAAAAGCTTCAGATAATAGACAATCTCTATAACACTCTCTTTTTTTATTTCAACGCTGTGGCGCCTGTTTCTTGACGCAGTATCCAGTTTTTGAACTTGTTTCCAATCTATTCTTTTAATCTTCTGAAGATTAGAAGGCAATTGTGTACATAGCAGGTCAAGAACTTCGATCTCGGTAAAAAAGATAATCATCTGGGCTAATTCGCAGTTTTCTAAAGTAGGATCTCCTTGCCCGATTCCTCTGTTTATCGCCATAATTCGTTCGAGCTGACTTTGATCCTTCAATGACGACGACAGATTTATTAACAGTTCTTTCATAGCTCCTTCGAAAAGCTCAATGCATTCAGTTACACAAATGAGCCACTGATCCTTTCTAAGCAGATTCTCAATGGTTCGAAGACCTTGCTCATACTTGTTCAGTTTATCACCTTTGCCAATTAGCAGGGTCTTCACCGCTTCAAGAAGCACTCTGTAGTGCTCTTCCAAAGGTTTCGGTAATGCATCTAACCATTGGGCGCCGGCAGTATAGTACTCAACGTGTGCAGAAGGAGTAACGTCTTCAATGCGGAATAGGATTATCTTCATTCCGACATGCCGACTCGCCGCACGATCTAGTTCTCTTTGAACGTGCTTAGAAACATTCGAGTAGGATGAGAAGATGAGAATCATTACAGTGCTCTGCCTGATAGCCCTTACGATCGCATCGGCCCATGTTTCGCCAGGCAGTATATCCTCAGGCGCCATCCAAGGCCTGATTCCGTTAATTTTAAGCTTTCCATATATTACATCTGCAATGGCTTTATCTTTTTTTGCATAACTGATGAATACTTCGGGTTCCATAGCCTGCACCTTTTAACTGGGCCGAGTTCTTGATTCCGGATCAATATTCAACGTGTGATACTTTCATTTGTTAATTCTTAGCTTTTTGTAGGGGAATATTCGTTGATGTCATCTAAAGATGCTCAAGAAGCAGTACAGAAATAAAAGCTCAACGAGGATTCCTGGTATATGCTCCAAAAACTTCATCCACCAACTTATCAAATATTTTAAATATTCTTGTTTCTTCGATTTTAACTTTGAATTCACTCCTAAGGGATCGATAGTACCACTCAATGTCATGCTTTGGGGCATTGAAGTACTTCCAAATCGGCTCGCCTATAGCAACGGACTCCCTGATCGATTGAAGATTTGATAGTTTGTCGGCCAGCAGAACCATCATTCCTTTTCTGGATGCTTTCCTGCAAGAATCAATAGTGTGCTGTTTTCTTGACTTCCAGGTACGCTTTTTTTCTTCCCTGGATGTTTTTATATTATGCCCAGGTTCCGTTGCAAAACTGACTAGGTCAAGGACTTTTTTGCCGAACTCCTTTTCCAATTCCTCCGGACGATAATCAGTATCTTCAAGCGTGTCATGCAATATCCCGGCAATAACAACGTCCTCTGGCACATTAGGTTCGGACAACAGGTACTTGGCAATGTCTAAAACATGTACAATGTACGGGGCACCATTGACTTTACGCTTCTGCGATGTGTGCCGTTCAAAGCTAACCTCTAATGCTTTTTCGATTCGGTCCATTTTCAAGATTAATTATATACGATTTTCTCTTTTAGTTCAATAAATATAGTCCGGATTTCCCGGATAAGCTGAGTCCTGCCGTACGGATTTTGCCGGTAGTGTTTTTCCATCGAGGACATCGATTTGTGTGATTCAAGTTCATAGTTTCAAGAAAAAAAGACAGTCTTTGCTCTGTGGCGGTTAGATTAGTCCTGCCAAAGGTTCCTGGTCTTTTGTTTCTTTATAATCACAATCGAGGTAAATAATTGATGATTGCTGCTTTCCAGTCTGGGTCATCCATTGATAAGACCTGGTAGCGACTCAAAGCGAGGGGCAGCTCATTTACCGCTATTTCACCACACACAACAGGGACTATATTACCATGCTTCTTGCCTGATCTTTTAAGGCTCTCAAAAGACCGCCACTCGGCTTCCACCCACGGGGTCTCGATATTCGAACAAGATGAGGCGACAAGAACCAGATGCTCTGTGCCTTCCAGGGCAGCATCAATCGCCTTCTGGTAGTCAGTTGTCCCACATTCAGCTAAAGATACTTCACTCAGAAAAGGTTTGTAACCTTTTTCAGTGAGTAAGTCGAACACCTCCCTGGCAGCAGAAAAGTCATCAGACTTGTGGCAAATGAAAACGTCAAACCGTATATCTCCCCCTATGGGCTGGAGAGGCTTAAGTATAAGTCCTTTGTTATCGATCACATGATCAAATTTGTTGAGAAAAGAATAACCAATGCAGCCATCGACACCCTCTTCGGAAGCCTGTATAACTACCGCTTTTATGTAATCTGCACCAAATTCATTCACCGTAATCTTAGGAATCACCAATTGCGGCTTCCTGGTTTTACTGGCGTCGGCAAGGCGAATCTCAACTTCCTCTCCAACATGTTGACGTATTCCAAGAATGTCCACCATCTCCGGTGTGATACATGTCATTGAGGCTTTGGAAACGACAAAGTAGCATTCTTCGGACTGGCACAAAGTTGCCTGAATAATATGTCCACCCTGTCTACTCCTGTTGTGCCTTGTTTTAGTATGCTCCCCCAGTTCTCTTCGAATGTGTCTGAGCCGGTCGAGATGTCCTTCAAGTTCATAACGTTTGTCTCTTCTGATTTCCTGAATAAGTGTGGCGTATAAGGTATTTACCTGATTGAAAAATTGCAGTGGACCATCATCCTTGATCCATTTGTTGTACTGCTCGACTTTCTCTGCCAAATTTCTTTGGAATTCTTCCATATCCGCCCGACGTTTTTCCTGCTCCTGGTTAAACTCGTTAACTTTCTGATTGTAGAGATCATTATTTTGCTCACATTCCTGAACAAGCTTATTGTACTTTTGCACCAAAGAATTGCGTTCGTCCGCCAAATTCCGGTATCTGCTGATTGAATCAGAATCGCCCACATTGGATTTTAGCTGTTCCAATTTCTGATCCATGTCGGTTATTTTCGCTTCGAGTGTATCGGTGGATTCAATCTGCCGCTGAAGTTCCGATTGTCTGGTTTCCAATTCGGAGACGTTCCTTTTGATCCAGTCATTGAGCTGATCAGCTCTTTCCTTTATCAAAGCATTCGCATGATCAACAGGATTTTGCCGAAAGAACTCACGTATAATATTTTCGAATTCTGTGAGACGTTTCTCTATCTCATGCAATTCTTCCATTATCATGCCCTCTAATATTTGTCCTGGAGGTACATCCCAGTTACCTCACATTAGCACTTTATTTCAAATTGTCAGCTTAAGCGTTAAGGAAATCCAAAACACTTGTCTCACCAACGGCCTCTCAGAGATATATCCCATAAATGTTAACAACAATTATCTCCGATCAATGGTATAAAAGCAAGCACGGTTATTCTCGCATTTCAATTTCAAGTGACGGTCACATTTCGGCAATCTTCTATCCGCTTACCAGGCCCTGGTAGTCACCATTGGAATCACCCGGCAACAAAAGGGGCACACCCAATGTCAGATATTTACTTATTAATGGCTGTAAAATCAGACTTTTTACCGTTAAATAAGCAAGAAAAACGGAAATCCTGCCCAGTAATACCTTGACAAATTTATTCAGTGTGCTATAATCCTTTTTTATATGCCGTCCGAAAAATGTTAGGTTTCTCTGGTTATTGTCTTTCGCATTGGTAAAGTCGCGTACAATAAAAGGAGTAATTATGATTAAAAGGATGATATATTCCACTCCATTATTTGCTGCTATAGTATCGATATGTATTTTGCTGTATTTGAGTGTGCCGTTGTATGCGTCTTCGAGCACTCTCGTTCATGAACATATTTTTCTTATCGACACTTCCGGCTCAATGAATGAACCGAGAAATAACAGCAGGTTGAGCCAGTTGCGGGTTGCTGCCGACGATTATGCCGATACTATACCTGTTGATGGTTCATCCAGGATATGGATATTTACTTTTGATGATGGTTTGAACAGAGATTCTTTCCGGGGACTTATCCAATATTCGGAAGACTTACAAAAAGCGAAATTGTATCTCAATAGAATTAAGGCGGCTGGGGGAGCAACTCATATTTTTCAGGCGCTGGATAGTCTCTTTGATAAAGTAGAGAATATCATGAAAGAAGATGGTCAGCGCCATAACATTGTCATCCACCTGTTCACTGATGGAGAAGATAACCAACCCAAACCATTGTTCGGAGAAAGAAAATATACGTTCGACAAGAACATTGAACGCTTTGTTCAACTCCGAGATCGAAATGATAGGATGGTTGAACTGGATTATCATGCACTGGACGTCAAAGTTTCTGGCTCTATAGAAAAACTGATTCGGAATACAGACGGCATTAATCTCATACCGGGAATTCAGATGCCCCCCAGACCGGATTTCGACCTGCCGGAATCTGACCGCTACGACAACATGGCTATTACATTTATCAATAGAACCATTGGAAAAGCTGATACCTGGTACTGGGATTTTAACGATGGCACTACCAGCACCGAGGAAAATCCCACGCACACTTTTAGTGAACCGGGAGAGTACGAAGTCCGGCTAACTGCCGGCAATCCGGCAGGTAAGAACACGTGCAGCCAAAAAATCACTATACAAGGCGGCCAGCCTCAAGCCAAGTTTGGATATAAGGATCCGGAAAAGGACAAATATGCCGGTGACCCTGTATTCTTTGTAGATGAGTCTCTCGGACAAATCGTAACCTGGTCCTGGGATTTCGGTGACGGCAAAGGGAAAAGTACCGAATCTAATCCAAAATACACTTTTGAGCAACCGGGAAGGTTTAAGGTGGTCCTTAAATTGAAAGGAAAATACGGCCCAGGTGAATACTCTGATTTTATCGACATCAAGCAACGTCCTGTGTTGAAATTTTCTTATTTTCCGAAACAACCGAAGCACGAGCAGGAAATCAAGTTTAGTAATGAATCGGTTGGCATATACAGGCAGTGGTCCTGGGATTTTGGTGACGGTACCAACAGCAACCTGCGCAGCCCTCAGCACACCTACAGTAAAGAAGGGACGTACAATGTAACATTGAAAGGTCTGGATTCGGATAGTGTATGGAAAACAACCACCATGCCACTGATCGTCACATCAAGTCACATCCCGCCAACAGCTAAGTTTACGCTCACTGTTAAGGAACTTGACGCCGGTGAACCAATAACCGTGCTAAATCAATCGGAAGGGACAATCGATCTGAGCCAATGGGACATGGGCGATGGGACAGTTCTTAAGACACAGAACGCCGAACACACGTATATGAAGGGAGGAACGTTTACAATTACGTTAACGGTCTCCGGATCAGCCGGATCGGACTCTATGGAGGCCCAGATTCTGGTCAGGCCGGCTCAGTTGGCGTTTTCGCTCAGGACAAAGGAGCTAAAGCACAACGAGCAGATTGTGATTGCAAATGAGTCCGTAGGCAATTTCAAGGACTGGGAGTGGGACTTTGGCGACAGCTCGACAGATAGCAATAAAAATCCGGATGCACATATATATAAAGAGCCTGGTAATTACACTATAAAGCTATCTGCAACAGGTCCCGATGGCAAAATACAAATCATATCTAAGGAAATAACAGTCAAGACCTCTGATATACAACCTACAGCCTCATTTATTTATAGGCCGGAGAAACCCGAAGCGGGAGAGAAAATCAGCTTTATTTTTGACGGCAGCGGCACTGTCACGAAGTACGAATGGGATATGGGGGACGGCAACGAACCTGCTGGAAGTAATACGATTAATTACGTGTTTAAGAATCCAGGCGAATATAAGGTTACTTTGAAAGTATCTAATGACAGCGGACAGTTTGATGCCTGTGAGAAGTCTGTTACCGTTATTGATCCATTCCAAAAAACTCAAATGAGCTTCGGGATTAAAAAAGATTCGGAAACTGATACGGATTACACAATTGAGATCGAAAATAATTGCACCGGATCAATCAAAAAATACCTGTGGGATTTTGGGGATGGAACAACCTCCGATGATGAAACGCCGCAGCATACCTATGTTAAAACGTCACAACAATGTCACTATGTGATCAGCTTGAAAATAATCGACCAAAAGAATCAGGAATTCTTCTCGACCGAATCGCAGAATGTTAAGATTACTGTACGTGCAAAACCGGTTATAGCTGCCAAATATCAATATCTCGCCGCGGTAGCACTATATTTCATAGTGTTGATCATCTTTAAACTTCAGCCTTATCATAAGCGCACGTTCAGATACCAGGTCGATGATGATCGCAAAAAAACGTACAAAAATTGGACTAAAGATAAGAGATTTTTATGGCTGGATGGAGGACCTTGTCTGGACAAGGATCCCTATACTGACGGATTTGAAGTCCGCATGGTTAGAAACTGGCTATTTCAAAAGAAATACTATTTCAAAAATCTAAAAGGTAAAGTGACGGCTACAAATGTAAACCAAAGACCTTTAGTAAACAATCGATTGGTGAGTAATACTCTTATCACGATAAGAGATCACAATGAGGTTCAGCTTACGAAATTCGATGATGGTATTGCATCCTGGCTCGTACCTCATTTATGCATTGTAGTTTTAATCGTCGGACTTTTAGCTTTGGGATTAAAGTATTTAGCATAAACAAGAGTTTTTGCTTATAAGCAGCCCAAATTAGATTGTTCATTTACGTGTATTTTATAACAGAGAATTGCCAATATAAAATTGAGCGATAAAGGAGATAAGAAGATGGCAAGAGCGTTTGGAAAAGCGGTTATCATCGGTCTTGGGGGAACTGGACAAAAGGCATTGATTCGTATCAAGAAAATGTTTCTGGATCACTGTGGCGGCGAATTGCCGCCATGCATAAAACTACTTGCATTTGACACCAGTTCAAATCAGGAGGATATCAATAATGCTCGTGGAGAGAAAATCACTTTTGATAGTAAGGAATTCTATCATATGCGTGTTGGAAGTATACGCGAAGCTATCAAGAGCCCGTATATTCAGAAATGGTGGACTCCATACAAAAAACTTAATAATACAATCGTAAATGAAGGAACTGGCGGCATCAGACAGGTTGGACGATTAGCGTTGTTTGTAAATATTGATGGAGTTAGACAGAAAATAGAAAGGGCTTTTTCTGAAATTGATACATTTGGGGGGCACGACCATATGGCTGAGAGGGATATGGAATTGCTCTCAATAACTCCACAAGTTTATGTAATCGGATCATTTGCCGGGGGGACAGGCAGCGGCTCATTCGTCGATTTTAGCATTCTATGCCGGTCGCTTGGAGGCCTGAACATGCTATACTCAGCATTTTTTGTAATGCCATGGGTATATCGTATTAAAGCAAAACATAATGCCAATGAGAATGGTTATGCGGCTTTGCTGGAGCTTGAACAGCTTAATAACAGCTCTCTAAGTCAACCTTATACAGTTCAATATGGTCCGGATGCCAAACTGGAATTTTCATTAGATGACAGACCGTATCATATAGTCAATCTTATTGATGGGAAGTGCCGAAATGGATATAAGATCGATGACGACAAAGAGTTGTCCCAGTTTATCGGAGAATGTGTTTTTAATTCAGTTGGCGCCATAGGTGAGCAAGCCGGTGACGTTGTCAATAATATATTGACTATGATACGTGTTTCGCAGCCATCCGATTGGCAAAACCGTTCTGCCTTGTATTCAACATTCGGAGTCAGTTCCATCGTTTATCCGGGTGCAGAAATTCATGAGCGAGCCAGCATTTCTTATGCGTGTGATCTTATTGACCAGACAATGCAGCATATCCAGGCGCCAGAGGCATTACCTCTGGAAGAAATGAACGAGGGAGAAATACAGCCTTTTATTGAGGAAAAAAGGCTCGAACCTAATCAGCAGGGATTATTGAAAAGAATATTACCGGAGGATGCTTTAGGGTCATATATTGTTGATGATCAAATGTTAAAAGACTCGAATCTAAAAGCAGTAATAAAGGGTGATTTGGATCGATGGGAGAGACGGCAACTCAATGAATGCACACCTAAGATTAAGAATAATGGAGAAGCAATAAGGAAAGAAGTTACTGAGGCCACTAAAGCACTGCTGGAACGAATCGACACTAATGAGCAAGCAGGGAGTGTTCCTCAAGGCAGCTACGAAGCAGCGAACAAACTTTTCCTCGAATCTTTTATGGGGGGGCAAGGGAAATTGGCTAAAGAGAAAGAAAAGCAGGCACAAGAATTGGATATCGCCAAAGATAAACTCGAAGCCTGTATTGAGGCCATTCCTGATCCACCACCAAGATTCCGGTTCAACCGTAGCCCTTTACGTATTGCCTGTCAGGGCTACGCTGATGCTCGACAGGATTTGTTGTCTATTAAGATCGCTATACAGAAACTGGAAAAAGCCATCGAATTGTATGCAATCTGGTCAGGAAAGGCAAAGAACAGAGCCGATGAAATTGACAGAAGTCGTGGTAGCCGTGATGCTGTGCAGTTAAAATTAATGGATGTAAAAAGTGCCTTGTTGACTCAACGTGTGGGATTAAGCAATGAGAATTTACTTAAAAAAAGAGCATTATTTGAAATCTATGCCGGTGTTTTGACAGAGGATAAAAAAGATGTAACATTTGTTCGCGGGGAACATTCATTGCCATCGGCTTCTAATGATTTCAATGAGTTTCTCATGGCTAATGAAATCACAGATCGAAATTCCCTTGATGAATTCGACACAAATCAGCTACGGGATATATTCATGGGATACGCACGACGGAGATTGAAACCGGCAACCGACGTTTCTTTAGTAGAGATTTTGGAAGAGCTTGAAAAGAGAAAAAAGGGTACGATTGTTGATATCCTGACGCAGGCTATGAGAAATTCATCTTTGCTGCTGCCTATCGATGATGATAAGCTGGCAGCGAAACAGAACTTACTGGCTGAGTTTACTGTGATCGGCGGGGAGAATGGGGACGAATTAAAAGCGTTGCTGAATGATCGTATCCCTGCAAGTCCACATGTACAGAACCTTTGGGCAAGTACAGGAGACAAATATCGAATTACTATCTGCAACTATTTTGCCGCTGTACCCCTACATCTGCTGAAAGACATCAGGGAAACTCGTTCAGCGTACTTAGAACGTCTCTACCCACCGGCACACACTAATGTCGAATTCTTATTCGAGTTACCGGATGTCTTGCCGGAAAGTTTTGTGGAAAATCGCACACTTAGACTGCTTTCTCTTGCAATGCTTGAAGCCGCGGGACTTATTATTCGCAAAAAGCAGCGAGATGGTACTAAATTTTATAAAATGGACCCAAAGGTAATGGGGCGAGAAGTTATTGTAGGTGAGGAAGATTTAAAGCTTCCAGGGAAGCCGGGAAAGTTCTATTCACTTTATGAGGAAGTCTGTAAGGATGAAACCCTTCAGGAGAAATTAGAACAGGCACTTATAGAGCTTAACCAAGAACATGGCTTCTACGAGAAACTTTTAGAAGACATGGAAAAAACTTACAATGAGTTCAAAGACAAACTGGAAGCCAAAAACTTCACCAAAACGATAACCGGAAATTTATACTATCAACAGGCGGCGTTCTACCGAGAAATGTTAAAAAACAAATGGAGCATCGCCGAGGCCCTTGAACTCTGAGAAATGACTTCCTACATTCTGTGGTGTGCACGATCAAGAGGATTATTTGATGGATCTCCAACTTCTGATTTCTCTGGATTCGATGGGCGACTCTTTTATTGAAGCCCTCAGAGCCTCTTCCGCCAGCATCCGGCCAAATCTTCGCAATGATGAAGAACTGATCCGGTGTTGGTTTACATCATCACAGTGGATGGAAACAGAATCTTCCGTAACTCAGGCCTCATTAACGAGACTGAGCGATGCTATCCTCCTGAAGCTCAACAACCGGCATCTGGATTCTGTCGATATATGTATCATTTTATATGCCAAGAATTTAGCAGTTACAGAGACATTTCTACCACTGTATCGGCATTTTGATCATTTTCTCCCCGTTGTTACTACCCGGCGAATCTACGTCATTTATCCGCGAAAAGCGACGGAATTGACTGACTTTCGCAACAATTTCACAGAACTTTTAAGGGATGCCGCCAATGCTGCTTATGGTCTTCGTGAGGTTCACTTATTAATCGCCCCGGAAGAAACAGCAAACCAATCGATCCATTGGTCTGAAAGTGAGATTGAGTCTTATTGCATGGTGAATCTCCTGAACCAATGTCGGGCAAGAATAGATGGGCTGCTTACTAATCGCGATCATCCTTTCAGCAACAGCAGCTATCACAGAATAATATTTGACCAAGAGGCCTGGCAAACATATTATATTCTTAGATCCAAACTCGACTTAACCAGTCACGACCTGATAACCTCGAACAGAACTCTAAATTTTAAAGCCAGGAATTTCGTTGAAGAAAATTCGTTGATCGAGAGATGCTATGAAGTTGAGTTTCCATCGCTTTCAATGGGCGCCGTTAATATTGGGAGCGATTCGGAGACGGATCAGACTCATGATTCCACAATTCCTCTGTTCAAAGACTTTATCGTCCGACAAAATGAGACATACGAAGACATAAGAGAAAGTGAATTTGCCAGTTTGGAAGACTTAGACCAGGCTTATGAGACATGCCTGATCGAAGTACTGGATGAAGATAATCAGTCGCTCATCGGACTTAGCAGGGCTGTGTATCTGCATAAAGCCGTTCTCGGCATTACAAAGAATCCGGACATCCATCAGAAGCTTATTGATGAGCATATTATAATAAAGCAACTTGTGCCGACAATAAATCATATTGTACGATGTATTAACGCACTATTCGGGCATCATGAGTTGGGTACGCTTGAGTCTAAACCTGCCGAGACGACAATCGATCTTAAATTGGAGCAGATTCAGACTTCAATGAACGAGGCAGAGTGGACCGATTGGAGATCGATAATTAGCACTGTTTTTTCCGGAATGCTTGAAAAAATCGAGGAAATTCGCAATTTGCCGATGCCAGTGACAGTCATGGACAAAAATATAGAGGCCGCTATTTACGGCTCTTTAAAAGAATTGGACGGCGAACTTGATAAGTTGAAGAAGGAACTTAAGGAGAAAAATCAATCTCTTGAGGCGTTAGAAACAGAATTCACCATGATCAAGAGAATCACAAAACGTTCTTCTTATCGAGAACGAAAACAAACGATACTTGACGAGATAGAGAGCACCGATCGACAATATAATAAATTGATTACGTCGGCAAATATATATATGGAGGCAATCAGTCAGTTTCTTACTCTTTGTGAGCACATGAGGCTGATTTCTGAAATGCTCAAAAGGACTCAGAATAAGATTAATCAAACAGCAAGTGTCCTAAACAATTCTTATAATATCCTTACTGTAAAGCATGAGGAATTACAATATATGCTTAATCGTATTCCTGAAGGACCTGTAAGGGATGGAGTTGAATTATCATACCTTTCAAAATCAAATATGGAGTCTCTCTACCAACAATTTGATCCGCCGGAGATAGGCAATTATATAAACCTTCTACTCAGTGATTCTGATGAATTCGACCAAACCTGGGGGCAATGGGCACTTGTTCATCTTGACATATACTTGGCTCGGTTGGATTTATATTGCCAGGGCCTATATAACTCTATTCCACAACTCGATCTGCCGATACTTATGTTCAAGTATTTTAACCAGGAATTAGTCGTTCGTTTGAAATATCTGGTTCAGTTCGCATCAGAGACGATTTTGCCGCTCTGTGAAAGGAATCTTGCAGAACGTCGGTTTCAAATGATGTTTGCTTTTCCTGATGATGTAATAGTTCAATTGGGGGAAGTCGAGGAAAAAATCGTCTATGAGAATCTCCGTATTTCCCTTGAAAAATCTGATATTATCTACGTGAACAATGCTGATCGTATGCGCCTTGATTTAAACTTTATGTTATGCGGCTTCCAGCTTAAAGACTATATATATTTGAATGCGTTTAAAAACGCGCAAGAGGATACATAGTATGTTTCGCTTTATCTCAGAACAAATAGAGCGAAGGGAACCATTAAGTATGGGTGACAGGATTAGCAGCATGCCATCGCATTCACGGAACCAAGTTATGTTATAAGGATTTTAATATCAGGGAAGAAGAAATGTCAGAGAAACCGTTCGGCTTGTCTGTAAGTGCTCTTATTGACGATGGAGAAGGACGTCTCCTCCTGTTGAAACGTTCTGCGAAGTCACGTTTTTGGGCCGGACACTGGGAGGCTCCCGGAGGCAAGATAGATGCGGGTGAATCTTTTGATCAAGCGCTTTTGCGGGAGACTAAGGAGGAGACAGGTCTGACAATCTCTTTGGATTGTGTTGCCGGCGTTTCTGAATTCGAGCTTCCTCATACTCGAGTCGTCCTACTCTTCATGACAGCTCATGTGGTTTCAGGAGAAGTGCGGTTGAGTGAAGAACACGAAGAATATGCATGGCTGCCTATAGAAGAATTTACAAAAAAGGATCTTGCAGAGGGACTTCAGAAAGCTCTGAATGTATTATCGAGAGCGTTAGAAAAAGAGAACGGGCAGGCGTAAGATTTCGGATTCCCGAGAATGAAAATCGATGCGCAGAGAAACGACGCTAAGAAGCATATGAAATAATTGAGTATTTTCGGCGGGCAAGACAAGGTCGACGTTACGGAAGACTCTTAATATATGATTTTCGAAAAACCACTTATGGCTGATGGCCGAAACCTAACACTTAGGGGCGTGAGCGGGTAGTGCATGTCTTCATTTTATTGATTGTCTGTGATGAGTGATAGAAACGACAGACAATATGATTAATGTTGACCTCGAACATCGGAAGGATTATCATGTGTGAATTGTTCGAGAACAATTTACTTGAGCCGGTTATTTTACAAAACCATTTGCGTTGTCCACCGAAAAGCAGGAGATTATTCTGAACAGTATTTAAAAGACCGATATACCGGAGGTAAAACATGCCATCATCTGATAAGAAACTCACCAAAGTAGAGGAGGAGTGGATTCATAAAAAGATTAATTGGTACTCTAAAAAAAGGCCGCATTACTGGAAATGTGCAAAGATGCTACGAAAAGTCCTGGAACATGCGTCCAGAAGATATGCCCCACACGCTATCATACAGGCCAGAGCTAAGACAATTCCCAGTTACGCAGACAAAATAGAAAGCAGGATCGATAGATACCGTCAGACCGATAGTGAGGGTAAGCCGCTCCATCCAGTGACGGATATTTGTGGAGTAAGAGTCATCACATATACACTCCCACAAATAAAAGCCATGTGCAATTTTATCGAAAACCACTTCGAGATTGACTGGGAAAACAGCATTAACGTCGCAACTCGCCTGACAACTACTGAGTTCGGATATCTATCAATACACTATGTGGTCCGATTTAGGCCCGATGTCTTTCCGAATAAGGATGTATCCTTCGAGATCCCCAAAACAGTCTATGGTCTGGATGCTGAAATTCAGGTTCGAACGCTTCTTGAGCATGCCTGGGCGGAAATTGAACACAGCCTGCGCTACAAGAGGCCATTCGATGTTCCTGAGAAATGGAGGCGTGACATTGCCCGCCTCGCGGCAATGCTGGAAGAAGCGGACGAAGATTTCAGCAGGCTGGAATCTCGCCTAACCGCTTACGAGGCCAATTATGGAGCCCATATGACCACAAAACAAATGAGGGCTAAAATGGCCAGACTCGATACAGTGCTCGATGCGGATCCAACAAACATGGACGTTGCACTCAGGATAGCAAGTCTTGCCAAATGTTCCGGCGACTGGGCAAAGGCCGTCAAGGTATTAAAGCCATTCTCTAATTCGGATTTTGCACCGGTATTGCGTGATTTGGGTCTGGCAATGTGTAAATTATACAAGAAAAACGGCAGAAATTTCCGACAGGGTCAAAAACTCATGGAACGAGCCATTGAACTCGATCCCACAGACTCCGATGCTATCGCTTCATTCGGTGGTACATGGAAGGGAATTAATGAGACAAAAGCAATGGAACAATATCAGAAAGCGTTTGAGGTTAATCCGGATGATCCCTATCCCCTTGGCAATTATCTCGAGTATGAGATAGCAAAATGGAAGAACCTGAATCCTGTGTCGTTTGCCATGCCGAGCCTGAAAAATGCTATCCAAAAATGCCGGGATCAAGCGGATGTAGGTATGAACATGCCGTGGGCGTTCTATGACATGGGTAAGTTCCACCTGTTACTTCGAGAATTTTATAAGAGCCTGAAAATGTACGCCAAGGCCGTGGATGTTAGCGCGGAAATAGGAATGATTAAAACTTCTCTGAAATCGGTTGAAAAACTGAATGTAGTTAAAGAGGAAATTCCAGATCTCGAATGGATACAACGCTTTCTTCTCATCGCTATTGCCAACAGGCCTGAAAGTAAAAGGTCGCCGCACCTGTTAAAAAGACTCACTACCGATGATAATAAACCACTTCATGGGCCCGTAGTAATTGTCGCCGGCGGATGTGATGCCCGCACCGAACAGCAAATAGGAAGCTATCGTCAATTAGTTCTGGAAGCATTCGCTGATTTTGAAGGTGCCGTCATTTCAGGCGGAACCGTTGCCGGGATCAGCGGCCTGGTCGGAGACGTCGGTGCGGCTTATCCGGAAAAAATTTGCACTATAGGGTATGTTCCGTGCAATGCTTCGGCAGACAATGACAAACGCCGATACCACGAAATACGACGCAGCAGCGGGCAGGACTTTAGCCCACAGGAGCCGTTAATGGCCTGGAGTGAAATTGTCACATCTGATGTCCCCATAACCCAGGTCAAGCTCCTGGGCATCGGCGGGGGCATGATTGCAGCGGTAGAATACAGACTCGCCCTGGCTCTGGGTGCAATAGTAGGTGTTGTCAAGGATAGTGGCAGAGCGGTTTCGGAACTGCTGAAAGATGAGGATTGGAAAAGCTCTGAAAATCTTTTAGAGCTGCCTGCCGATACCATGACCATTAGAGCCTTTATAGATTTTGGCATACATCGCTTACCAACCCGTATGCGAGAGAATATCGCGCGCAATATACATGAGACCTACCAACGAATCAGGGCCACTCATCTCAAGACGTTTGATCTGTCGGTAGTAGAGTGGGAAGAATTACCGGAATTTCTTAAAGAATCCAATAGACAAGAGGCCGATTACATTTTACACGCACTCAAACTCTCAGGCTTCAAAATCACCAAAGCCAGGAGCCATAAGAAGATATCGCTGATGAAATTTTCTGCGCAGCAAAATGAAACAATGGCCGAAATGGAACACGGCCGATGGAATGTCGAGAGGCTTCTTAGCGGCTGGAAACTGGGAGAAGATAAAGACATCAGCAAAAAGATCAGCCCATACCTGGTGGCCTGGGAAAAATTGCCGGAAACAGCAAAAGAACTGGACCGGCAAATGGTGTCTCTTATTCCCGAGATACTCGCAAAAGTTGGATTAGAAATCTCTCGGAATGTAGGTCGTCAGCAGAAATGAGACAAAGAAATCTTTATTTTGTAGTGAGTTAGGTCAAATACGCCCGGCAGGATTCGAACCTGCGACCTTCGGTTTAGGAAACCGACGCTCTATCCTACTGAGCTACGAGCGCTTCATTTTTTAACTGTCTATAGTATAGGAAGTTACTACGCATCTTGTCAACTTATAGAGCAAACAAAATGAGTAAAATGAGCAATTTGTCTCAAATTTGTGTCAATCGTTCACCCCATGAGATAGCTTGCCCCACCGGTCTTAATAAATAGTAAATCGCAAATCGAAAATCGTAAATTACAACGGTTGTCTCTATTTTTCCTCAATCCGCCTTTGTGTTCCCTCGAACATCTTCTTGATACTCTCCGTGGTCATAATATCGACAATCCATCCGGTTCCCAGCGGGATTTTACCGATATCGGTGTACACTCGGTAATAGGCCAATACCTGGCCATTCTGATCCGGAAAGTCTTCGATAATCCATTGCCCGTAGGTGTCGACTACCGTTTGTTCTGCCTTGAGCCCGTCCCATGGAAGCTTCTTCCAGGATATTTGCGTTCTGCCGCCGGCGTTCTTCGAGTCGAATTTCAGGCGATATTTTTTGACAAAGCCCATTGGTAGTCCGAGTTTGTAGTCTACTATTTTTCCTCCGTCGGCGCAAATTCTAACCGTTATTTCTTCAACGTCCGGCATGAATTTGGGATAGCTCGCGAAGTCTTCGAGCACGCCGGACACCTCCTTCAACGTTCCCGAGATAAGGCCGATTGCCTCATATTCCTGCTTGTTCTTCTCAAGTTCCGCGACCTGACGAATGACTACCTTCCCTTTTGTGATGGCCATCCTGTTCGAGTTTAACAGTCTATCCTTATCAGCCAGGTTTCTTCTCTCGATGTAATTGACATCCATCAGGATATAATCTCCGATATCTTTTACCTTCCCGGCTCGGAGAGGATCGAGTTTCTCCAAAGTGGCCTGGTCATTTAGAGTTAGGCGTTTATCTCCGGCGGCTCCTGCAGCGAGCGACCTGTTGAAGTAGAAAACAAATCGGTCCGAACTCGATCCCCATTTCTTATTGATGCAAAATGTGAATTTCTCAATGGCCTCCTTGAATTGGCCGGTCCTGGCTAACGCGACACCAAGATTAATGCGAGCGTAGTAATAATCAGGATCAAGTTCGGTAGACTTTATAAAAGTGCTGATTGCCTTGTCGTACTTGCCATCGTGACAGAATTTGTTGCCGCTCAAGTAGAAGTCGTATGCTGTTATTAGATTGTTCTGATCCGAATAATTCACATCCCCTGTCGAGATGTTAGATAGAATAAGACAAGATGACAATATAATGATTTGATGAGCAATCATTTTAGCTGGGATTTCCTAAAATAATAAATAGTAAATTTATGCCCGCGAAGGCGGGTATAGTCAATTTATGGCTTAGCTATCAAAACGGCTTATTGGATTTAGTATCTTCATCTTTGTTGGGCTTTGACTTCGGCGTCAGATATCTATCAACGAGCGATACCAGCAGCATAAGCAGCACAATCGCCGCAATCACAAAAAGCGCGAAGGTCCCGACGACCTTAACCAGCTCAATGAATTCGGACTGCATGTTCACCTGCACTTGCCTTTTCAGCTAATTTGTACTGTTCCCGGCCGTATAATACTAATTTTCAGTTGTTCCTGTGAAATAATCAACTATAATCGCAAATCATAATTCGAAAATCGGAAATTAGCTTGGCTTGTGACCGCGAAGGCGGGTATCGAAAACATGTCCTGAGCGCAGTCGAATGGCTCATAAATTTATGGCTTAGCCATAACGAAGTCTGATCCTTTATTTCTTTTTTCTTCGTTTCCAAATAATTCTGAACCCAATGCTGGTCAGAGCAAAGACTAATGTTATTACCAGACCGATAGAGCCAAAAACTGGTAATATTACGTCATCCATGTACCCCTTGTGAGGTGCTACTATGAGCCAAAATGAGCAGAGGAATACGATAAAGGCAAAGACAGCAAATGTTATAGATAGAACATAGTAAACATGGTCCCTTAGCCAGGACTTCCCTGTCGATGCACTTTGTAAGGGTGTGGCAACAAGGCAGAAGATTCCATAAAATAACCAAATGACAATCGTGACCAAGACGGCAACCAAAACATATTCGCCAAGTTTGCCCCAATTTAATATTTCAAGCTTGTTAACACGAAACATCACATAGAAAGCAGGTCGTAAAAATGCAAACACAGTCAACCAGATGGGCAATTTACAAGACCTCATACGCATGATATATTTCCCTGTCTATTGGGGACGGAAACTATATATTGGTACCATTTCGTTCTCACAAAATAGGGAGCGTCAACTATTTAAATCAAATACGCATCTTTTCCAAGTATCATTTCATTAACCGCAGATGAACGAAGATTAAAAGTAGTATTTTCTAAATAGCAAATCGTAAATAATAAATGAATAATTGGCTGGCCCCGATCGTATATAGTAAAAGACACACAAAGCCAGAAGTCCGGCAATGATTATAGCTGCTATAACATATTTCTTCATCCCGGAAAGCAAGATTTGCGAACTTTCAATTGTATTTTGCCCACTAACCATTTTCTGTGTACTGTCCTAAGCAATTAATTGATGGCTGTTCCTATTTTTCACAATAGTAAATCGACAATCGAAAATCGTAAATAGATAGTCGGCTGTTCCTAGTTATTCTTAAACTTAAAACCTATATCTTTCAAATCATTAAGTATAGAAATCAGATCTTCTGTCCTGGTGTTAACCTCAGGGACAAAATATCGAGGCTTGCTGTCATCAAAAAGAGTGTAAAGCTTTTTGAGAAAATACTGTTTCAGTGCTTTGTTTCTGAATGTAGTATTTAGATCACCCGCGTGGGAAATTAGCCTTCCAGATTTGCTAATTTTTTTGCCCCAAAGGTGAAAACCGTATATTTGGTTTCTGATTTCATTAAGTTTGTCAAAAATATCTTCCAACTTCACTTTATTGATTTTTCTAATTCCACCTACTGCAGTGAAGAGTTGTGGGAAGTCCACAACTAATCGAAGAGTAAGATTCTTCGCTTCAATTGTTTCTAAAAGAGCAATTAGATCGTCACAATCAGAAATAAGAAAATCAGAACCTCTATATAATGTGCCGGATCTGTTTTCAAGTAGAATTTTTGTATTGGGATAGTATGATAAAATTAAGTTTTCAAAGACACTGTAGATTTCTACGAATTCTGTTATCGTTTCACAGTAGTCTTCAAACGGCGGATGTATTTCTATTACTTCTGGGTTATTATGTTTGATCAGATTAAATATAAATTTCGTAAACTGTTGAGACCATAATTGATTCTTCCATAACTGCGGAACGTTATTCTTATGTGCAGCTTTAATCTGATCCAGATTTTGTAAAATAGCAGAGTTGAAAGATCTTTTCTTATACGCATATTCTGTGTGGAGGGAGAATTTGCCTTTGATTTCCAACTGTTCAACATCGAAATGTCCTGGTACTTCTGATATCTCAGAGTTGATCCAAGTAGGATATTTTTTGTTGTTATATTCAACTGGAATAAGTATGGGCAAATTATTTCTCTCTTATAGTTTATTTATGGACAGTCAACCGTTTTCTATGTACTGTACCCATCCATTCATAGGTGGCTGTGGGGCTGTTGATAAAGTCCCCTACTAAAATTTAAGTAACACTTACTTATTAATATTCTCATCCTCAAAAGCCATCATTCGATGGTCTACAAGGCATAAGTCACATGAGCATAAGTCATAAGAGCATAAGAAAACTCAAAATTAGAAACTGCTTTTTATATATTCATATCTACCTTCGGACTTCGGCGTTCTTGATTTCACCCAGAACCTTGCTGTCATCGGCAATGATAACTATTACCTGGTAACGATCATCCTTGTTAATAATGTCGCCCTCGACCACAGAGCTGTCGGAAAGCCTGACTATGAGGGGTTCCTTTGGTGGTTGATTGTTTTCACCTCTGCTCCTGATGATAATATCGCCCCGGACCCTGGATCTCTGGGTGAGTGTTATGTTCCCATTGATAGTTTCCAGGTTTTCTGTGACGGCGGTTTCTGCCAGAGTGATGGTCCCGTTAATCGTGCTCAACGTTCCATCGACCTGAACTCCCGCTTTGCAGTGAATCTTTCCGTTGATGGTACCCGCACTGCCGTGGACCGAGGTGTTCGAACCTATCCGGATACTGCCGTTGACGGTTCGAAGGTCGCCAACATGACTGTTATCTCCAACGGTAATGCTGCCGTTAACAGTCCGGCTTTCTCCGGTTACAGTGCTTCGGTTTCCAATGGTGATTCCTGTGTTTACCGTGGTCAGAGAACCATTGTGAGTTACGCCGTCGCCAACCCGGGATGACATGATACAGGAAACGGTAAGCAGGCTCAGCAAAGTCAAAAACGTGAGTGATTTGGAGAATTTATTCATTTTACATCCTTTAATTTACCCGGTCTTCAATTATTGAAAAACTCAGTCTAATAAACATGTACGGAAAGACAAAAAGCGAATCGAGGAAGTTTTGCGTTCAGAGCTAAATTACGCCTTTGGAAAGATAATACACGAAAACAAGGCAAAAGGCGACAAAAAAGCAGAATTCAAAATATCGAAAATTCCCCGGCGATATACGAGATACCCGATACGAGATACGAATAGTGGCCGCCGTGTCATGGAGATTTTTTAAGAATATGCCGGAAAAAGCCCGCTTTTTTCGTTTGCCGGTCGTAGAATAAATAACGAATTAGTATTTAGTGTATAGTATTTGGTATATAGTGAATGACAAATGTTTTAGACAGAATAACAGGATAAATAATGTAAGTTCATTGAATAATTGGAGGATAATTCGTGGATTCCCGCCTTTGCGGGAATGACAAACAACAAATGTTCAGTGTAAATCTGTGTCTAACAGAATGTGATTTGAAAAAACAAAGCCAATTTTAAACAGAGCAGATGAACGTAAGTGCTTATGTGATAAGTAAATATGAGGGATTTTGTGGTTTTGGGCGGCGAAAAAACAAAGCCAAACAAAGCCAAACAAAGCGAATTGAGAATGTAGAATGTAGAATGGCAAATCCGGAGTTTCTCCGGTGGTGCAATTTGAAAAAACAAAGCCAATTTGGCAGCGGTGCAAATCAATATAAATTCTTATACGAAAGGGGCTTATGGCAACAAACTGGCCTGTGGGCGACGAAAAAACAAAGCCAATTCAAAGTTTATCCTGAGCGAAGTCGAATGGGCCAATATACCTCAATTTGTTGAATTGGTGCGATAGCGGACTATATTGTCATTCACCTTTCATCAATTCAACCACTTCCCGGGCATTATCAGAATTTGTCAGGGCTTTACAAAAAGATTTTGAGTTGGCTAATTTTGCTATTTCTGCGAGGGCTTCCACATGAGGGCCCGACTGGTCGGGTGCAGCTACTAAAAGAAAGAAGAGCTTTGACGGCTCCCCATCGAGTGAATCAAAGTCAATACCTTCTGGAGCTATACCGATAGCAAGTTTCAGGCGGGATACGGAGGTGGATTTGGCATGAGGGACAGCGATACTTTTTTCCAGCCCGGTACTCTGTTTGTCTTCACGTTCCTGCACGGCTTTCAGCACAGCATCAAAATCATCAATTTCGCCGGCGTCTTTTAATATCTGGACGAGCTCCCGTAAAACATCTGGTTTGTCTTTCGAGACCAGAGGTATTTTTACAATTTTTTCCGCTACCATATCAATTAACGACATAACCTACTTCTCCTGAACTTTCATGTATGAACATAACTCTTATTTAATTTGTGTATTATGACAGTGATTGGTACATCTCCCAGACCCTGTCCTCGTCTTTGACAATCAGAACAGAACACGTAACAGCACGCATTGCCCTCTCGGCTTCGTCGTAGAACTCGTCTCTTCTGCTCCTGATTCGTGACAGTTCGCCGATAATGAGCAAGTCAACCTCATCCTCATTTACAGCGTTGACTATTTCCTTGTTAACACTCCCTTTACGGAGTCTCTTTACAATTGATACTCCTTTTTTTACTGCGAGTTCATTTACATAATTCAGATACCGTTCAGCATCGGCTTGCATATCATGCTCATATTCGACCTGCTCATCTTTGAGGAATATCCTTGCCTTTAAAAGGTCTTCCATTGCTCTGATGTTGACAACATAGAGGGCAATAAGTTCCGCACCGGAAAATGACGCAAGGCATACTGCGTACTGAGCAGCAGTTACAGACTGTTCGGTACCATCAATGTAGACCATTATTTTTCGTATAGGATTACTCACGATTTTTCTCCTATGTTTTGGCGCCTTTTTTTCTCAAGGTTCTCCTTAACCATTTTCATAAGAATAACCATGTCCCTTTCATTCTCTTCGAGTCTGCCTTCAATATAATGTACGGTCTCTTTCAGATCGGGGATAGCGATTTTTTCGAGAGCATTGACTTTTCTAATGGTCTTTTTTACCTCATTAGCAAGACGCAGTACAGATATTTTCAGCTCGGAGAGCTTGCCGAGCAGATGGAGCACTTCTTTGAAGAAGTGCAGAGAGCTGTCGATCCAGAAACTTGTCCCCATTGGGCTGTAATAGGGTGAGTGTTCCTTGAAATCGGTTTCTATTACGGGAAGAGTAACTCCCATGACTCTCCTGGAACGAACGGTGATATCCGTAGTGATATTGACGGCTCCGGTAAGGTATTGCACTTTCAGCCTTCCCATGTCGAAGACAGTTTCTTCAAGGGCCTTGTATGCTTTTGCCAATGCGGTTTCTACCCGGCTTTGAAAATCTACTGTTTGATCAACAAGTGCCAAAAGCTCGATTATGAGAATATTCCGCTTCTGGTCGAGAAGCTCATAACCCTGCTGAGCGAACTTCAGATCGTTTCTGAGCCTGAGCAGATTTGTCTTTGTTGGTGCGTAATTCAATTGCGCCATTACGGTTCCCTGCTAATTTCCGTAGTATTTCTCAATTTCTTCTTCCGTAATCCTGTGGAGTTCTTCAACAGGCAGAGTTCTCAATACTTCCCAGCCGAGGTCCAGCGTCTGCTCGATGCTTCTGTTTTCATCCGGACCCTGGGAAACAAACTTCTGCTCGAATTCCTTGCCGAATTCAAGGTAGTTATGATCAAGAGGTGTCAGTTCTTCCTCGCCAATGACAGATGCCAGATTGCGAACGTCTTTTACATAACTGTATGCGGCAAAAAGCTGACTCGCAAGATGCGGATGATCCTCTCTGGTCATGCCCTCACCGATGCCGTCCTTCATCAAACGGGAAAGAGAAGGGAGTCCCGCAACGGGCGGAAAGATTCCTCTTCCATCCATTTCTCTCTCGAATACGATTTGCCCTTCGGTGATATATCCGGAAAGATCGGGCACCGGATGAGATATATCATCATTCGGCATCGTCAGTATGGGTAGTGATGTAATCGAACCTTTATATCCTTTAATCATTCCCGAGCGTTCATACAGTTCGGCGAGATCTGAATATAGATATCCGGGGTATCCTTTACGGGATGGTATTTCGCCACGGATGGTTGATATTTCGCGCAGGGATTCACAGTAGTTGGTCATGTCTGTCATTATGACCAGTACATGCATATCTTCGTTGAACGCCAGATGTTCAGCGAGAGTCAGTGCGGTCCTTGGTGTAATCAGCCGTTCGATCGAAGGATCATCTGCAAGAGACAAAAAGAGGGCGACGTTTTCGAGCACTCCGCTTTCTTCGAAGGAGCGTGTAAAGAACCTCGCGACATCATGCTTTACTCCCATCGCGGCAAAGACGACGGCAAATTCAGTATCTGTTCCACGTATTTTTGCCTGCCTTGCGATTTGTGCCGCAAGTTCATTGTGGGGCAGGCCGTTGCCGGAAAAAATTGGAAGCTTCTGGCCGCGAATGAGCGTATTCATTCCATCAATAACAGAAATCCCGGTTTGTATGAAATCCCGGGGGTATTGTCGAGCAGTCGGATTGATCGCAAGTCCGTTGACGTCCAGCTCGAGGTCGCTTCGCTGTGGCGGTCCCCCGTCTATGGGCTGCCCCAGGCCGTTGAATACCCGCCCCAGCATTTCTTTTGAGACGGAAATAGTAAGGGGCTCTCCGGAAAACCGTATTCGTGTGCTCGGAAGGTCCAGGCCTGCGGTTCCTTCGAAGACCTGCACGACAACAACATTGGTTGATGATTCCAGCACGATTCCCAGCCGGACGTTGCCATGCTTGTCTACACACTCGATAAGCTCTCTATACCCGATAGGGTGTGTCTTGCTCAAAAAGATGAGCGGCCCGTCAATTTTGTCGACGCCGATATATTCTCGTCCGGATAGCAAACGTCTGTTTTCTGTTTCAGACATGCAAAGCCTCCATCTGATCCATCGAACGCTCCAGGCGGGCTTCGATTTTATCGAGGCCTGAAAGGTTGTCGTTAGGAATCGAAAATTTCATTTTTATTATGTCCTGATATACTTTCATTTTTCTTAACTTAGCAAGGATTGCGCCCTTCTTTATTGCTTCGGATCCGCGTTTCCAGAAAGTGACAATGATGTGCAGCATTTTCGCCTGCTTCTCAATAGTCGAGAACGTATCGATCTTGTCATAAGCATTCTGCTGCAGGAAGGCGTTCTTGAATAACGTGCATACTTCCAGCACAAATCTCTGGGTATCTGGCAATGCATCGGGGCCGACAAGTTTTACGACCTGCTGTAGCCTAACCTCTCTGTGAAGCAACTCCATTATTTCCGTACGGTCGGCAAGCCACTCGGCACTGACTTGCTGCTCCCACCAAGAAGCCATATCATTAAGATATTCGCTGTAACTGTCAAGCCATGAGATGGCTGGATAATGCCGGGCGTTGGCAAGGTGCCGATCAAGGGCCCAGAAGCAGCGGATAAACCGCTTCGTATGCTGGGTGACAGGTTCCGAGAAATCGCCGCCCGGTGGAGATACAGCGCCGATTATTGTCACAGAACCGCTTTGGCCGTTTAATGTTTCCATCGAGCCGGCACGTTCATAAAATTCCGCTATTTTGGTCGGCAGGTAAGCAGGAAATCCTTCTTCGGCGGGCATTTCTTCCATTCGGCCCGATAGTTCGCGAAGGGCTTCGGCCCAGCGTGAAGTTGAATCCGCCATAACAGCAACGTGATATCCCTGGTCTCTGAAATATTCGGCCATTGTTATCCCTGTGTAGATACTTGCCTCTCGGGCGGAGACCGGCATGTTGGAAGTGTTGGCAATCAGAATGGTCCGTTCCATTAGCGATCGGCCGCTCCTCGGATCAATCAGTTTTGGAAATTCCGAAAGTACGTCCGTAATTTCATTGCCGCGTTCGCCACAACCAATATACACGATCAGGTCCGCATCACACCATTTTGCAACTGCCTGCTGTGTCATCGTCTTACCTGTCCCGAAACCGCCGGGGATGGCGACGGTTCCTCCCTTTGCGACGGGAAAGAGCGTGTCGATTACCCGTTGGCCTGTAATTAATGGGATATCGAGGGCATGGCGGCTCCGTGTCGGCCTTTGAACTCGTATAGGCCACCGGTGCATGAGAAAAAGGTCTTTCTTCTGTGAGTCGTCGGTTCTCAGCACTCCAATCACGTCTTCTACGGTGTACTCGCCTTCGGGCACTATCGACTCAAGTACGCCTTTGTCGTTCGGGGCAACAAGAATCTTGTGAAGGAGGTTCTCTGTTTCCTGGACGGTTCCGAGGATTGCCCCCCCGGATAAAGTGTCTCCTTCTTTCGCCGAAGGAACAAAATGCCATCTTTTATTTCTATCCAGTGACGGCACGGTTATTCCCCGCTTAATATAAATGTCAGACATTTCCCGGATAGATTCGAGCGGTCTCTGGATGCCATCATAAATCGTGCCTACCATGCCGGGGCCCAGTTCTACGGAAAGCTGCATCCCCGCTCCATAAACCGGATCATAAGGAGCGATTCCTGTCGTGTCCTCGTAAACCTGAACGACTGCGCTGTGGGTTTCGAGTTTGATAAGCTCGCCAATGAGATTTTCCTTACCAACGCGGACCAGCTCGAACATCTCTGCATCGGTAATCCCCATTACTTCAATTACGGGGCCGTTGACCCGTCTAACTTGTCCTATAATCCTGTCGTTCATAATTATTCTTTTTGATCGTAATTAAATAAAGTATTGTAAATCAACGTTCGAATCTCTCGTTGCTTGCGTAACATTCGGGTTCTGACCTGATTGTTAAAGGCGGTACGTCCATCGGCGGCAGTCAGGACGACACCTTGAGATTGCAGAGGATTTGCATCAGATGAGGTCAGCGATATTTGTTTACCTGTTTGCTTTTGGATTCTTCGTGCTATCTCCGAAAGCATACGGTTATTGATCAATGCCCGTTCTTCTTTCGAGGCGTTGATCCGGGCGGACTCGGCACCCAAACCAATGGCTGCTTCCGTAATCCAGTTTACCAAAACAGATCGATAGTCTTCGTTGCCGGTCATTGAACGGAGTTTCTCTTCAGTCCTGTCCATTATGTCCTGCACTATGGAGTCCTGAACGTGCATGAAACTACGTTTAACCTCACGCTCTGCTGCGGCAATAATCTTGTTCTTTGCTGTTTGAGCCTGTTCTTTTGCTTTCTTGTGAGCGTCATTCAGCAGCGATTCGATTTTCTTCTCAGCATGTTTTCTTTTTTCCGCCGCCTGGGTCTCTGCCTCTTTTATTATCTTCTCTTCTTCGGCATGGGCATCTGCTTCAATGCCCGAAATCAATGCGGCCTTTTCCTTGTCAACTGTTTCCATAGCCAGTTACGCCTTCTTTAAAAATGTGCTCTTGCACACATCACAATTTCAAGCCGATGGCTGCATTTACCATCTCTCTTATTCCGGGTCTGCCGGCTTTTGTGCTATATCTGTCCGGGATCTCCACAATGAGCGGAAAACTCACTGTAAACAGATATTTGTCAACTGTCGAGCGTATCATATCGGCAACTGTTTCGGTAATAATAATGATACTGACATCCTTGTCCTCAAGTATTGCCTGAAAAGCGCGCTGTGCTTGTTCAGCAGAAGTCGCTACCTTTCCTGAGACTCCCACCATCCCGAATCCAAGCACCGTATCTTCATCGCCAATAATCGAGTATTTCATTGTTAAACTATACCTTATTGAGAATCAAATAGGCCACGATTATACCAAACACGACGACTCCTTCGGCAAGGGCCACGAAGATCAGGGCCTGGCTTGCAATCTGAGGTTTTTCAGCGATTGCGCCCATTGCCGCTGCTCCAATATGTGAAATTGCATACCCGCCACCAAGAGCCGCGAGTCCAAAAGCAATTCCAGCGGCAATAACAGCAAATTTTGTTACGTCGGCTTTTGCCGAGGACATTCCCATTTCACCGGCTTCATTATTGCTGCTTGCTTCGGCGAATACATCGGCGCAAAACATTGTTCCCAAAATAGCCATCACGGTAACGAGCATGATAACACTCTGGATTATGTGCGATTTCAGTTTTTTCTCCGGTTCATTCATAACATCTTCTTCCTTTCTTTCTTATCTGTACTTACTACTTAATGAAATTGGTGTGTAAAGCTTTCCGGTTCCATGAAAGAACTTCGTAAAAAATTCATAATAATTAAGCCTGAGCGCCTGTATCCCGGCAGAAAGTCCTTCGAGGCCGATCACCAGCAGGTTTCCGAGGATAAGGATAATAACAGAACCCCAAACGGGCGCCATCTTTGCAATATCGAAAAACGTAATCATTAAAGCAACATGAGCAATCCCCAGAGCCGCTACTCGCATGAAGGATAGCGTGTTGGAGAGATACCCACCGAAAATCTCAAGAAGCTCGACGGACCATCCCATAAAGAAATTGAGAATCGCAACCGGACCGAACTTTTGGTCGGGTTGTTCTTTCTTATGTTTGAAAAAGTGATAAGGCTCTTTAACAAAAAGCAATAGGGAAGGAAGACCCACCAATAAAAATATCAGCCCGCCCCGAAGGGGTCCGTTATTATTGTGCGATACCATATTGTATATAACATATACACCTCCGCAGTAGATCCAACCGCCAAGTAAACCGCCTTTGTCGAAGATAAGCTCCATCCACTCTCGTTTCCGAACCAGGTTGATCCAGTTGAAGGATAGCCCGAGAACGATAACAATGATACCGAAATAAATTGTGATCGCCAGGATGTCGGAAATATCCTGAAAAGCGGAATCGTGCTGGGCATGACCCGATACGATGCCGTGGTAATCGAACCAGAGCGGCTTAAAAAGACCGAAACCAAAGTAAGAGCCGAAAAGGACACCAAACAATATGGCGGACAAGCTGCACCAGAGGATAAGCCACGAGAATTGATACCAACCCGTCTGGTCCTCCTTCTTACGGAAGTGGAAAATACCCGAAATACCGACGAGAGTTAGCACGAATCCATGACCAACGTCGGCAAACATCAGTCCGAACATGGCCAGGTATAAGGGCATCACAAAAGGAGTCGGGTCGATTGTTCCATACTGTGGAGTCCCGAAATTACTAACCAGCATCTGAAATGGGGCGAACACCTTCGGATTATTGAACCGCACAGGAGCTTCATCACCGATGACGCCCAGGCTGCCTGCCTGGTTCCATTCCAGGTAACAGCGGTTTTCACATGCCTGCTTAATTTTCCTTGTCAGCTTGTCTTTTTTCGACGAGGGAAGCCATCCTGTGAAAATTACCGTCCGGGAGGACGATGTGAAATTTTCCTGAATTTTCAGTAAAAGTTCATTTATGCGAATATTTGTCCATATTTCACTCAGGTGCTTTTGTTCCTTCTCCATCAGATCATGCACCTTCATTCCGACTTTTTTCTGCTCCTCGGCCAATGTTTGGAGTTTAGTGGTAAGTTCATTAAAAACATCCTTCTTCACTGATCGTAACTCGCCTGGAAGCTCGACTTTTGACCAGCCGACCTTTGACAGAATCTTATTGATCTGCTCGTTGTCTCTTTTCATTGAAATCAAGAGATGATGGGCCGTATCGTCTTCCTGTCCCAGTGCAACGTTTAAAGAAGGAAGATCCCGAAGGGCATCTTCGAGCTGTTTCACGTTCATAGCGGGAAGTTTTCCGATTTGCATGGAAATAAACGAATGTTTTGCCGGGAGTGTTACATCGGAAAGACCTATGCCGTAGAGTTCTACCTGCCGTTTGATGTCCTCGAGCTTATGTATCTCCTGCTGGAGTACTCGCTGCCTCTCCCTGATACTATCAAGCTCACCGGCTATTTTATCGAGGAGGGCATTTTCTTTTTCAACATTGACGGCAGTACGGCTATTCAGATCTGTTTCTCGCGGCACTGGAGGGATCAAGCCGCCTGCAAATAAAAATCCTTCAATTCGCTTTCTTAAGTCGGATATTTTCGTTAGAGAGATATCCAATTTGATTTCGGACAGACTTTCCGATTCCTCTTCTTCTAGTTCCGATATATTGATGAACTGCATTACACCTTCGCGAAGAAGTGTCTCAGTGACCGGCTCGCAATCCTTTGCAAGCACAACTGCAAATAGCTGTATCATCTCGGTGGTAAGAATCATAACATGCTCTCAATCCGTTCTTGTTCTATGCAATAATATTTTGCATTTAATATTGTCCTGATTTTCTTCAGCTCGTTTCGTTTGAGCACAAAATATGCAAGTATAATCCCTATTGTAAATGGATAGCCGGCCATGATACGCTGTACCTCATGTTTCATAATTTCTTCAAGTATTCGGCGTATAAGCAGCAGCCGTGACGTGCTGTCTGATGTTTGTGAAGAGAGCAGCGCCGACAATCCCGGATATTTGCTTTTGACAAAGCCCTGAAGCACGGAAGTAACGTTCTGGGCGACGTACAATTCTTCCATAACGGCCATATCAAGATTAAATCCCCCCGGTACAATAGCAGCAAGAACCGCCTCAAGAGGTAAATCATAGAAATTCTTGAACCGGATGATCCAATTTATGTTCTGCAGGTCGATCTCAACGCCTACAAGTCTCATCGCTATAGCACGATCTCTGCCGTCCAGCTTGTCAATGGATGCCAGAAGGTTTTTGTAATAGTAATGATCGAAGGCAATTTCCATGCGGAAGAGAGAACCTTCCGATTCGACAGTGTGGTAGTATTTCATGATAATCTGCTTGTACGGAGTGCCTTCACATGCGCCCGCAATTTCATCAAAACTTTCGGCGTTAACGATAATATCAACAGGTATGTCATGAATGATTCGATCGTACAATATATAATGTATGCCGGTGTCACCCGATCTCTTCCGGATTTTTCTATCGAAATAAATTCTTATAGCGTTCCTAAGGTTGTCAATTTCAAACTGACTCAGCAGCGCATCGACAAGCTCTATGGAATTATGATGAAGGTACTGCCTGATGTTCCTGTAGAGTTCAATTTCACTTTTTAGCAATTCGAGTTCCGCCTGCTTCAAATCGCCGGTCGCCGAGTATATCTCCTCAAGCTTGACAAAAGGAGTATCCCTCAAAAGGGCCAGCGCCGCTTCAAGGGATGGAGCTTTAGCTAATTCCTCAAATACGTCCTCAGATAAGATCTTGCTGATCCGTGCACGGAGCTTTGCGTTGATAAATGAGTATTTCGATAATGGGCCGGCCATTATTTACTATCCCTCTCTTGCTCTGTAGTCAAAATGACTTCGCATATCTCATCGACAAGATTGTCTATCTCAGCGGATTTTTCGTCGAGCAGAATGTCCTTTTCTTCTTTTGCTTTTTGAAGTTTTTCCTCGCTGATGCGTTCGGCCTCCTTTTTTGCTTCTTCAACAGTAGTTTGTACTATTGAGATAGCCTGTTGCTTAGCCTCATTTAACTTCTCTATGTTTTCTTTTTCTGCCGAACGTTTTATTTCAGCAGCTTTCTCGCGGGCCTGCTTTATAATACCGCCAACCCGTTCTTCGGCCTGAAGTACTTCTTCGATTATCCGTTTCATAAAAACCAGATCCTGAAAAGAAGGAATATGAACAAATCAATTATCGTATAAATATATACAATGAGAAACGAAATTACAAGAATCCGTTATTCTATATGATTTTTTGAATTTCTGCAAAGCTTAATTCTGAATTTTTGTCCTGCAAACGCAACTGTTTTCTTGCTATCCTCACCGAATTCGATATACTTGTCCACGAGATGTTGATTAATATAATTAGGTAAAATGAGGTTCTATGGGCAAGAATTACAGCATCGCAATGAAAAGGCCTTTCGGTGCGAGCATCATCACTTTTTTGTCTTTGTTGCTGATTTTTAATATGATCGGTGAAGCCTTTGGTGCCGCACAAAATCAAAGGAAACCAAGGTTAAAAAAAATGCCTTCTTCGAGGGATCAGATAGATCTTGGAGAAATTCCTTATAAGATTGTATATGAGACCTATAGGAAGACCGATGGGAGACTTAACTGGGAATTGTTCCGGATGAATGCTGATGGCTCGAATCAGGTCAATCTTACTCAAACTCCTGATTTAGATGAGATGTATCCCCACGCCTCTCCCGATGGGACCAAAATAAGCTTTGTTGTGGACGAAGGCAGCCGGAGATATAAAGTTCGTAGTGTCTTTTATATGAATATCGATGGCACCGGAAGGATCAAGGTCGCCACAAACGCCCGTCAGCCGTGCTGGAGTCCTGACGGCAAAAGCATCGCTTATCTGAGGGGAGAGTACGAGCGCTACAGCACAAGGGAATATGCGACTTCGGACCTAATCATTTACGATCTGCAGAGCGGGCAGCATAAACCGCATCCGAACTCAGCCCTGCATCACATTTACGCAATCTGCTGGTCGCCTGATGGCAACTGGTTTTTAGCTGCTATACATGGTGGAATGGAATACAGCGACACAATCCTGGCATTTGATGCTGACGGTACGAGGGTTTTTGATCTCGAGAAATGGGGAGTCAGGGGCTGCAGGCCGGACCTAAGCCTTGACGGCAAGAGGATGACATGGGGTGAAACAGACTGGGATTTGTGTGTGGGAGATATAGATCTTTCCGGTTCCGAGCCCAGAGTTTCTAATGTGAATAAAATTGTACAATGCCTGCGTGCGGCGAAAATTTACCATGTTGATTTCTCGCCGGACGGAAAATATATTGCGTTTAGTTTTGGCCCATCCAGCGGAGGACAGCAGGTAGGTGGCAAAGCGGCGGGCTGGAACATTTGCGTGACCGACCTGAGCGGTAAATGGGTATTAGTCACCGCCGACGGCAGGCACAATAAAGAGCCCGATTGGGTACCAATACTATCAGAAGGCACATATGAGAAGGAAATACGATGACGAATAGATGTAATGCTACGAAAAGTCGATTGTCTGCAAGGAGTATCTGTGTTCTATTTTTTTTGTTGCTTATGACTGATGGAGCTTTCTGCCAGTTGATGCCTCAGATGATTCCTTCACCCAAAACCGATTTTAATTTGAAAGATATCGGCTGCAAGATCGTATATGAAACCTTCCGTAAGACTAACAGCAAGGAAAACTGGGAGCTGTACCTGATAAATGCCGACGGCTCCAATCCTGTGAATCTCACGAATACCCCCGATGTCGATGAGATGTATCCTCATGCGTCTCCGGATGGCGGAAAAGTATGCTTTGTCGCTGATGAGATGGTAAAGGGCGAGAAAATTCGAAATGTCTATTATATGAACATCGACGGGACCGGGCGTGTGAAAGTTGCCGACAATGCCCGCCAGCCCTGCTGGGGGCCTGACAGCAAAACCATTGCGTACCTGCCGGGTGAATTCGACCGCTACACTATCAAAGACTTTGCGACGAAGGGGCTTTTCTTTTATGACCTTCAAACGCACAAGCATAGTGAGCATCAAAACAAGAATTTGTATCATCTTTATAATATTTGCTGGTCGCCCGATGGGCAGTGGTTTCTTGCAACCGTACACGGGGGCATGGGGTTCGAGCATGCCATCCTGGCGTTCAAGGTCGATGGAACAGATATTTATGATTTGACGAAGTTTGGCGTAACAGGCTGCAGGGCGGAGTTTGGCCCATCCGGCAAAAGAATTACATGGGGGCTGACAGACTGGGACTTATGCACGGCCGATATCGACCTGACATCCGGTGAGCCTCAGGTAACGAATGTTCGCCGGGTTGTCAAATGTGGAGAAGAATATGAAGTTTATCACACGGACTTCTCACCGGACGGGAAATATCTCATTTTCAGTTCCGGCCCCAAGGCTGTTGAAATGGTCGGCGGCAAGGCCCCCGGGTGGAACATCTGCTTGACTGATCTGAGCGGCAAATGGGTGGTAATTACTGCCGACGGAAACCATAGCAAGGAGCCGGACTGGGTGCCGGTTCGGGCGACGAATCCATGAGCGATTGAAAACATTATTGAGAAATGGAGCCGATGCGAACACGATTGACTCAAGTGACAACAGGAATCATTTGTCTGCTTCTAATGCTACTGGCCAATTTTAGCTGCCGTCGTACCGAGCAGACCGGCAGCAAGCCTCCGCTGGTCAAAACCAAAACCGGCATCGAAATGGTTGCTGTCCCCGGCGGCTGGTTCGAGATGGGAAGCGAGAAGGGAAGCGCCGACGAGCGGCCCGTGCATAAAGTATGGATCAGCCCCTTATGGATGGACGTGTATGAAGTCAGACAGGATCAATTCAAAAAGTACCAACTGCCCGATCCTTCTCATTTTAAGAATCCGGACAATCCTTTAGAGCAGATCAACTGGACGGATGCGACTCTATACTGCAATGACCGGTCGCGAGCGGAAGGTTTCGAACCCTGCTATGATGAGGATACCTGGGATTGCAATTTTGCTGCCAACGGTTATAGACTGCCCACCGAAGCCGAGTGGGAATACGCCTGCCGGGCCGGGACAAGCACTGAATACAGCTTCAGCAACAATAAAGCTAAGTTGAGGACTTTTGGCTGGTATGTGGACAACTCATCGGGAAAGACGCATCCCGGCGGACAAAAGCAGCCCAATCCGTGGGGACTTTATGACATGCACGGCAACGTGGCGGAATGGTGCAATGATTTTTATGCCGGGAATTATTACAGCCAAAGCCCCGAGAAAGACCCAAAAGGACCGAAAGAAGGAAAGGAAAGAGTTTTGCGGGGCGGGTCCTGGAAGTCGAGCGCCGAGACATGCCGGTCCGCGTATCGCACCAGCGATCCTTCTATTGATGATACCTGTCTTGCAAGTGACGCCATCGGTTTCCGGTGTGTCAGAAGCGTACCTGATAATGTATCAAGTGAGCTAAAAATGAATAATGAAAATGAATCGCAAAACACGGCAAAAACGGGACTGGTTTATGATGATATATATATCGAGCACAAAACCACTGTAGGCCACCCCGAGTGCCCCGAGAGGCTTGTCCGGATAATCAGTCAGCTTGAGGCCGGAGGACTTTATTCTCAACTGGTTAAACTAAAAGCTGTGCCGGCCGAACGACGCTGGATTGAGACTATTCATGCTCCCCAATATATCGACCGGGCCAGAAGCAGTTCTGAGAACGGCGCCGGATATCTGGATACCGGTGATGTTCCGATATCGCTGAAGTCTTATGAAGCTGCTGTGATGGCGGCGGGGGGAGTGCTCACTGCAATCGATGCTGTTATGGAGCAGAAAATAACTAACGCCTTCTGTGCCGTCCGTCCGCCCGGTCACCATGCCCTTGAAAATAGGGCGATGGGATTCTGCATATTTAATAACGTTGCTATCGGCACTCGGTATATTCAGGACAAACACAACCTGCCGAAGGTTCTCATCGTGGATTGGGATGTGCATCACGGCAACGGAACACAGGCGGCGTTTTACGAAGACCCAAACGTGCTGTACTTCAGTGTCCACCAGTATCCATTCTATCCGGGCTCAGGTAGCCATACCGAACAGGGCGGCGGAAAAGGTCTGCAAACCAACATTAATTTCCCCCTGCCGGCCGGTTCCGGAGACGATGACTATGTTAAAGCGTTCGAAGAGGAATTGATTCCGGCAGCATCTTCATTTGGCCCGGACTTCGTTCTTGTTTCTGCGGGATTCGATGCGCACGAGGGAGATCTGCTCGGCGGCATGAGAGTCACGGATCGGGGATTTGCGAAACTGACACAGATTGTTAAAAGCATTGCCGAGAAGTTCTGCGAGGGCCGGCTTGTTTCCGTTCTCGAAGGCGGCTACGGTCTGGAAGGTCTCGCCGCGTCCGTAGAAGCACACATTCGCGTTTTGATGCAATAGAAAGTCACGAGATGCTGTTTCATACTTGGCCGTTTGCACTATTCTTCCTGTTTGTCTACCCGGTGTATCTCGTCCTCAAAGGCACAAGATTCAGGCTTCCGTGGCTCCTTGCTGCTTCCTATTTTTTCTATGCCTGCTTTAATCCTCTGTATCTGATACTCATCGGCTATTCGACGCTGCTTGACTATATGGTTGTAACAAGAATGGCTAAAAGCCCGCACAGAAGAATGTGGCTTTCTGTCAGTATCGTTAACAATATCGGGCTGCTGGGCTTCTTCAAATATGCCGGTTTCGTGACCGAGAACCTGAATGCTATTTTGTCGTCATTGAACGTCTCATACGCTATACCTGAGCCGGGTTTTCTTTTGCCTATCGGTATATCTTTCTACATCTTTCAGTCGATGAGCTATACTATCGATTATTATCGCGGCAACATTGATAGAGAGAAAAGTCTTATTGCATATGCAGCTTTTGTTTCGCTCTTCCCGCGGCTTGTGGCAGGGCCGATTGAACGGGCGAAGAATCTGCTGCCCCAGATGCACAAGGCAGCCAAAGTTACAACACGAGATGTCACGGACGGCCTGTCGCTGTTTATTGTGGGATTGTTCAAGAAGGTCGCCCTTGCTGATTACCTGGCTCTTTACGTGGATAATATTTATGCCGCTCCAGAACAGTATCAGTCACCCGCATTGGTTCTGGCGACATTTTTTTTCTGCTGGCAAATATATTTTGACTTTAGCGGCTATACAGATATGGCGAGGGGTATCGCCCGGATGATGGGATTCAACCTGATGCTGAATTTCAACAATCCATACCTGGCGACCGGTCTGGGCGACTTCTGGTCAAGGTGGCACATCAGCCTTTCATCGTGGTTTAAGGACTACGTTTATATTCCGCTGGGAGGCAACCGTAAAGGCACTCTCGCCACTTATAGAAACATGTTCCTTACAATGGTCATTTCAGGCTTATGGCACGGGGCGGCCTGGACGTTTGTTATCTGGGGCGCAGTGCATGCCCTCGGCCGGTTTATCACGCGGGAACTGGAAAGGACGCCATTCTATCGGGAAAAAGTACCAAAACTGGTCAAGCAACTGCTTGTGTTCGCCTTCGTGACTTTTGCGTGGATTTTTTTCCGTGCTGAGAGCATCGGCGATGCATGGTTAATCATAACGAGAATATTCAGCTCAGGTTGGGCAAATCCCAATTGCCCCATTTGGGCATTGATTCTGATTTTTGGCGTCTGGATTTATCAGTTTGTATTTGAATCCAGATTTAGATGGATTTTTGATATGGCGCCTGTACGCATTGGGCTCATCGTAGCGATGATTCTATATCTGGTTTTGTTTGCTCCTTCGAGTGAGCAGGGATTTATCTATTTGCAGTTCTGAATCAATAGAATATGAAACTCAAGTCATAAAAAAAGAGAAGATTATGAAAAAAGAGGGCGAGGCAAAGATTTCGTTTAGCTCCAATAACATACGATTATCAGGGCGCGAGTGGATCATCGCTGTAATTGTCTGTTCAGCGTTACTTTGTCTGAGTCCGATGCTTTGGGGGCGCCTCGAAAAGTTCGATCCAGGCGCCGATTACCGGTTACCGTACGAATTGGGTAACGACTACTGGCTGTACGGCCGTTATTGCCGGTGGGCCTGTTCCAAATACGATACGCTTGTGGTTGGTGATTCTGTCGTTTGGGGACATTATGTATCTTCGGACAATACGTTGTCGCATTATCTTAATCAAAATGCCGGCAAGGAATGCTTTGCCAATCAGGGAGTGGATGGTTTTCATCCTGCGGCGTTGGGTGGGCTGCTTAGATACTACGGACGGGACATTTCCGGCAAGAACGTAATTATACAGTTCAATCCCTTATGGATGACATCGTCAAAGCACGACCTGCAGACTGAAAAGGAATTTCATTTCAATCATCCGAAACTTGTGCCTCAGTTTTTCCCGAAGATTCCCTGCTTCAAGGATTCCTTTTCCAAACGGTTCTCCGCCGCGGTGGAACGGTATTTACCGTTCTTTGGCTGGACATCTCATTTGCGGATTGTCTATTTCGGGAACATGGACCTGCCAAACTGGACGTTGGAGAATCCCTATGAAAATCCAATGAGTGCCGTAACGCTCAATCTTCCGGTCCCTAATGACGATTTGCAGGAAAATGTTTCCTGGACAGAGAAGGGCATCGCACAGGAAAATTTTCAGTGGGTCGAGCCGGCACAATCGTTACAATGGCGCTTCTTCCGGCAGACGGTTGATTTGCTGAGAGCAAGAAAAAACACCGTATTCGTTGTGGTCGGGCCTTTCAATGAGCATATGTTGAAGCCTGACAGCTACGAGACTTACCAGAAGATGAAAAATGAATTCGAAACATGGCTCCGGCAGAATAACGTTGCTTATTGTATCCCTTCGGCGCTGCCCAGTGAATTATATCGCGATGCAAGTCATCCGTTGGGGCGGGGATATGCCATGCTTGCGAAACAGCTATTTGAAAATGAATCTTTCAAATCAACTATTCTAAATGAGGGTGATTAAGTTGCCAATAGGTATAAATCAAAAAACAGGTAAAATGCCGGGATTACTGATGTTGCTCTCTATACTGGTCGCAGTCTGCCCGGGACAAACTGAAAAAAAAGGAGATATTGAATTGAAGCTGAAGAAGAAAGCACAAGAGTTGGCTCAGAAATACATGATTATTGATACTCATTTGGATGTGCCTTATCGTCTGAAGAAGAAGATGGAGGATATTTCAGAAAGAACGGCGGGGGGGGACTTCGACTATCCGAGGGCGAAAGAGGGAGGGCTTGACGTGGCTTTTATGGCCGTATATGTTCCCGCTGAATATGAGGGGACAGGAAACGCTTATAAGTTTGCAAATGAGAATATTGACATGATAGAGGGTTTTATCCGGAAATGGCCTGACAAGTTTATGATGGCCAGGTCGGTTGCAGATGTGAAGAAGCAATTCGGCTGGGGCGGTATATCTCTCGCTATGGGAATAGAAAACGGAACATCTCTCGAAGGTGATCTCTCCAATTTAAAACACTTCCATGATCGCGGCATAAGATACATTACGCTCGCACACTCTAAGGCCAACCATATTTGTGATTCATCTTTCGATCCCGAGCGCAAGTGGAACGGGCTGAGTCCTTTCGGCAAGAAAGTAGTTTCGGAAATGAATCGCCTTGGGATGATGATTGACGTTTCGCACGTATCGGATGACACGTTCTATCAAATCATCGAGCTGTCAAAAGCTCCTGTAGTCGCAACGCACTCATCCTGCCGGCATTTTATTCCCGGCTTTGAACGGAATATGAGCGATGATATGATAAAGCTGCTGGCTGAAAAGGCCGGCGTGATTCAGATAAATTTCGGTTCAATGTTCATAACCAGGCGGGTCAGACAGGAATGGGCGGATCTGAAAAAGAGAATGGACGAGTATATCGAGGCCAATAATTTGAAAGGCCGGGAAAAAGAGGATTATATTGAACAATATAAACGAGAGCACAAGCTCCAAAAGGTACATGTTTCAGATGTTGCTTCGCATATCGAGCATGTTATAGAGCTGGTTGGGATCGATTATGTCGGCCTGGGCTCAGATTTCGATGGCGTTGGAGACAATCTGCCCCAGGGCCTGGAAGATGCATCCTGCTATCCGAACCTTATCTACGAGCTTTTGAAGAAAGGCTGCTCCGAAGAAGACATAGAAAAAATCTGTTCCGGGAACTTTCTGCGTGTTTGGTCACAAGTCGAAGAAATTGGTCATAAGCTGCGGTCGAGTCAGTGATAGTGTTTCTTTAAATATCTCGGCTCAACGTTCCCATGGGGCAGTCCACGAACCGGCTTCGGCCCCGAAGACCTGAGAGACCTGCAGTCCGTTTGCCTGGGACGTATAGAAGAGCCGTCCGTTAGATACGATGCCGCCAACACACTCTCGGACATCCACACACGGCCCGGAAGAAACCACCTTATTGCTGTCCGTGGTGTCAATCAGATCCATATTCGAGCCTAACAGATAAGGCTCTGACATAGTGAACCGGGTACATGCGTATTTCATGTCGAATACAGACTTAATCTTTCCAGTCTGCTTGTCAATCAGATAGCTTGGCTGGCCGGTCGAGCCGTGGGTGAACAGTAAGTTACTGCCGATTGTTACGACATTGACGGCTTTTCCGACGGGCTCGGACTGCCATATTAACGAGCCGCTCCGGGCATCCAGACACATCACGTATCGGTTTTGAGTTTTTTCGGTTGGCGGATTATATCCACCTAAATACAAACGACCGTTTTCAGCAGAGATCGTGCAGCCGGCGGTGACATAATACTTCGTTGTCAGCCAGATGACCTGCCCTGTCTCCGGTTCGATAGCTGCTGTAAGCCCTCTTGATTTCGGCCGGCCGTTCTTTCTTTTCGGAGCGTATCCGAAAAAGGTCGAGTAATATAGCGTATCATCCATCAGAGCCAGGCCGGAATCATTGCCGCCCGTGCCGAACTGCGAGAGATCGATAGTCCAGGCTTCTTCGCCAGTCTTGATGTCCCATGCCCTGATGAAAGGTAGATTGTCTTTGGGATAGTACGGATTGTCGTGACCGTAAATCCAGCTCATAATCTCGGTGCCGTCGGGCGAATCGACCGGCTCGCCTTTCTGGAGGTAGGCCTTATCTGTTCCCTGCGGAGCATATTTACCGGAGCCGTATACATAAATCGCAAGGTTTTTGTAAGTAACCGGCGGCTGCTGCCGGCTCCAGCTCGGTGAGCCTGTAAACGGTGCTTCCCAGAGCAGTTTTCCCGTGGCCGCATCCAGGCAGCGCATCTGCGATTGTTTCATGCCCGCCTGAGGGACGAGCAGGCGTTCGTTATGATAGATCGGGCCGGTAAAGGAAACATGCACACCGGGCCAGTAACGCCGCCAAAGGAGCCTGCCGGTTTCCTGCTCTACGGCGAAGATTTGTCCCTCGGCGGTGTGAGTGTACATCCTGCCGCCCCCGCAGACGGGTATATGCTTGAAGGTGCCCTCATAGCGGCGAATCCACTTTATTTTAAGAGGAGGCTTCAGGCCCTGGTCGTTCGCGTTCGTGCTTGCCAGATTGCCGAAATTCGTGAACCAGTCATATTTGGCCTCGGCGTGTTTGCTTGTCAGGGGGCTTCTGATTTTTTGCAGTTGAAGGTCTTTGGAGGGCAGCGATGCTTTGCCGTCCGGTCCCAGAATATAAAGATACCCATCCTCGCAACCGAAATAAACTCGGCCGTCGCAAACCGCCGCCGGAGCAGAGATTGCCTTTCCGAAGGCGGTCTTAAATGACCAAACGTTGCCGCCACCGGACAGCGGTACAATATACAGGCTGCCGTCCAGGCCGCCGTATACTGCATTATCGCGAAGAAGAATCGGCGAGGCTATCGACGGATAACCTCCGAGATATTGTGCCTGCTTGGTGTCAGGAGCATGTTTGCAGAATCCGTATCCCTCTTCCGGCCGGCAGCGGTAAACATCCCGGCCTCGAATACTGACCGAGCAGAAGCTAAGCGAACCCGGTCGATTTATCTCGGTGAGCGTTCCTGGGATATGCTTTATCTTTCCCTGTATGCCTGGTAGCGGAATAATTTCAACTCTTCCGGTGTTGTCCCGCCGGTGCCACTGTTGATATACCATCCCGTCCTCGCTTATACTCAGGCCGAACGTGGCCGGCTTTTCCGAGCCTGCGTATGACGGCACGGCTGCTATTTCTTCAAGCTCGGCGTGACTGCCCTTATCTTCAAGGCAAATTGTCGAATTAATCGGAAGAACGAGCAGCTTTCCGTGAACGACGATGTTGCCCTGACAGCAAAACTGGTCTCGCCATGTCACCCTTCCGCCTTTATGCCTGCACCATTCTTCACCGCTCCAGCGATTACCATTGAAGTTGAGGGTCTCTTTGACAAAATCCCATATCCAGCAAGTTTTGCCGTCGGGTTCGAGGGCATAAACTCGCGAACCCAGAGTAGCGAAATATACCCGGTTGTTGGCAACTACCGGGGAGCTGAATATAGGCTCGCCGCATGAAAATTTTTTGACTGCGTTTCCGTTGTTTTTATCGAGCACAAAGTAAAAGCCTGTCATCGTTCCGACGTGGAGATAGCGTCCTGAAATGGCCGGCGACGAAACATTGTTGCAATTGGCCTTGTCGGCTCCGGTATCGAACTTCCACAAAACATTGAGCGTGGATATATCGATACAGAAAACGACCCCTGAGCCGTCTACTATATATACACGTCCATCTGAAACGACCGGCGCAGTAAAGACGGCATCAGTCAATGTAACGGCGCCAAGAAGACCGAGAGGCGTTGTAACGCTTCTGTCCGGCATGTTACCCGAATGCCGGGAATCGTGCTTGAACTGGAGCCAATCCTCCGCAGCAGTCACGGTTGCGGCAAGCATTAGAGAAAGAACTGTCAACAGAATAATTATTTTATTTGGGATTCTCATTGTATGTATCTCCTACTGTTCCATATTTTTCGGATTGTGTCGGTATGTGAGTGCTCTGGCAAAGTAGTCATCCAGCAGCTCGATTTTAAATTCCTTTATCATCTCGTCGACGCTGATCGTTTCGTGTTTGCTGGAGATCAGGACCGAACCCAGACAGCCCGGATCGGAGATTGTGACTTTGGGCCCGTATTTAGCTTTTAGCTTACGCAGCCGCTCCCAGTTATAATCCAGGTGCGCCAGCTCGCAATCGAGATTAACTCTGGCGACGGCGAAATTAAAGTAATTTGTATTAGAAGCAATAATTTGCCCTAATGGATTGCGGATTTCAGACGGCGTTGATTTTCCGGCAATAGCGCCGACAAAATGGCACCTGCAGGAATAAGCCCAATAGCTCTGCATCAGCCCTCCGTGGTACATCGATGAGAAGATGATAAGATCCGGTTTTGCCTCGGCGTATTTCAATCTCAATTCATCGAAATTCAGGTCGAAACAGATTGCCATTGCGACCCGGCCGAAGTCACAATCGAAAACGGGTGCATCTTTGCCGCAGAGTGTTCCCTTTTCAATCTCACCGATCGTCGGATGATTTTTATTGTAAATGCCTGCGATGTCGCCTTTTCGATCGATTAGCACGCTCGAATTGCGTTTGGTGCCGTCCGGTATAAGTCTATATGCTGAATATACGATATAGCATTTATTCTCGCGCGCTATCTCAGCAAAGAACTGCTGCACCTGGTCTTTGCGGGCTTTGTAGTATTCCAGCAGCTTATCAGCATTGAATCCGCCCGGCCTGTCGCATGCTTCCGGCACGACAATTAAATCGGGCCGGTCCGGCAGAACCTGTGCGAACTGCCTTTTCCAGTGGGAGATTATTTTTTCAACGACTTGCTGCGGTTCGGTGTCAGCGGCAACCGATGTCGGTCCTGAACCTATAGTGGCGATTGTGACATAGCTTTGTTTCTTGCTAGCTGCGAGAGCATTGTCAGATACCAGAACTAGACAGAAAAGAATGATAAACAATATTAGACGGTATGAAGATGCCGATTTTGATTTCAAATTTCTCATGTGTCGTTCTCCTAAGCGGATGGTTATTTCTTAGGGCGCCGGTCATCAATGGCTGTTTTGGCGGTGATTTTATTGCCGTCGAGGGTGATTTGTCCGACGTGCTCTTCAATACGAATTCCGACAGTTTGCTTTTGCAAATCGGCCGCTCGCGTGTCGCGAATGATGTTGTTTTTGAAGACCAGGTCGTTGGTGTATCCCCTGATGCGGATACCCGCTGCTTCCCGGTCGGCGCCGTTATTTTCAATGATGTTTTCTTCAAGGCGATTGCGATGGGCCGCCATTCCGAGTGTTTCGTTGCGGAAGAACACACCGTCCTGGTGGTTCGAGCGGACAACGTTCCTGCTTAAAATGTTGTCGGAATCTTTGTGCCCGATTGAGATGCCGAATCGACGATTGCCTTGAAGAACATTGTTTGTGAACAATCCGTGCCGGACCCGCCAGCACAAAAACAGACCATCAGTTCCATTATTGCCGGCAACACAATTTTGCACTCGCGGGCGCTGAGAACCGCTACCGGGATGGATGCCGAGATTGTTGTTGTTCTCGCTGATACAACCAATCACTGAAACATCGTTGGATTGCTGGAAACTGATTCCGTCTCCATTATAGTTTCTCACTATACAATCCTGAATGACAGTTCCGAATGCTCGATACAGAAAAATCCCTGCGCCCCGGCAGCCGTTCAGGTGGATGTTGGAGTCTTTATTGCCGTCAATTGTAAGACCTTCGACTCGCGCGCCTTCGATATTATAACCGCTGACGATTGGGAAAACCGTTGCCGCTTTTGCATTGTTGGCAACCATGCAGTCGGCCATCAGGGGCTTGTCGATCGAGAATGTATTGCCGTTCTGCCCCATAATGCGGGCGACGGTAGTGTGAAATCCACCCGCGCGGTCGTCCCAAATCGCAACTCCGTAACCAACCGCAAAACCTGCCGGATCCTCAACAGTGAACTGCTGCTCACCGAAGTCGCCGTCAAGGGCCAGGGCGCAGACGACTCCATCAGCTTTTCGCAGGATGGTTTTGCCTTTTTCGCCCTTGACTGTCACATTAGAACGCAGGTGCAGCGAATCGCACATTACGAACTGGCCTTCGCCGATCTCGACTGTCCCTCCTCCGAGGCCTGCGATATAATCGACCGCTGCCTGCAGGGCGCGGTTGTCGCTGCCTGTTATATCAGCATTTTCTTTCCCGACCGTTATGCCCGGCAGCTTTTTCATTGCCGAGTGCATGGCGGTCGGCAATTGCTGCTCATCCGGCTTAGGGGAGAAATCCTTTTGAGTTTCGGATGCGGACAAAAAGTTGGCGGAACTACAAAGACAGGCGATAGCAAAGAGTAATAAGAAAAGTTTGGTTTTCATTGTCTTGGCCTCTGATAAAATGAATTTTTCACGATGACTAAGTTAATTTACCTTCAATTTGTTTCAGTGTTCTCATTGATTCTGTAGCGATTGTTTTGCCGCCGGGCGAAAAATCAAAAACTTCCAGAGAAATCCAGTAATTAAATCTCATATCTTTCAGCACCTGAAACGCCTTTACGTAGTCGTTTACGGCGGTTCCTGTGCCGAGATGTTTGCCGCCCATTTCCTGGACGTGAACGTGATGGATATTCTTGTGGTACTTTCTCAGAAGGACGTCAAACGGCTCGGTTTCGTCAACGGTATTATTGAAGTCAAACATCATGCGAATCGCCGGGTGATTGACTTGTTCTGCCAACTGCGACGCTTCCGCCAAGGTATTGACAACGTCGGTGGTTCTATTGCCTAAAGGTTCGACAAGAATCTCGATACCGCGCTGCTGAGCGTGGTCGGCGACCGACGCAAGGCCTTCGGCGAAATATTTTTTTGCCTGCTCAACGGAAATATCCTTTGTATCACGCTGCTTCGGCGAGCCGAAAATCATATAAGAGCCGCCGAGATCGCCGCAGAAATCGATCAGAGTATCAAGATACGCTATAGTCTTCCGGCGGACGGCGGCATCGGGCGTAGTAAAATGCAATCCTTTTGGCGGCGGTGCCAGCAGCCAATGCAGGCCGACACATTCGAGGCCGGCGTCTTTCATTACCAAGACCATTTCTTTACGCTCTGCCGGACTTATTTCCTGCACACCTTCTTTGACCAGAGTAAACGCTGCGATTTCGACTCCCTCATAACCGGCATCACTTATAATCCGGCATTGCTCTATCCAGTTCAATTCAGCCATGCTCTCGTTGCACATGGCGTAGTTGAAGCCGGACCATTCGCCGGGCACCGATTCGTTCATATGGCAGCTCAGCGTCAACCCACTCAGTGCGGCACCGCCCAGAATACTGCCCGAAGTCTTAATAAAATCTCTGCGACTATAGTTTGACATGGTTCTTCCTCAGCAACATTTCAAGTTATTCCTTGAAAGATACATTCCCGTTCTATCCAGTTGTAAACAGGAATTTTCTGTTATGTTAATATTTTAGGATTATATATTATTCTTTAGGTTATGGAAATAGTGGTTAAAACTGGTTTTAAGATAGAATTTATACGAAAGACGTGACGAGATGGTTAAGTAATGGAATAATGCCGGATTGATGAAATAACATATTACGAAATTATAGAAAATAAGGGAGATTTAAGATGAAAAACACTATCAAAATCATTTTCATGCTGGCTTTTGCCTTTTTGTCTGTATCGAACGTATGGGGTCAGCGAAGAGCAGAACAGCCTGTGGAATTCAAGAAGATATCCGACAGGCTATTCGAGACTGTAGGCGGACGGGGCTCGCAGGGAGGAGCGTATATCGGCGATAACGGTGTGCTTGTGATCGATGCGAAGATGGACAAAGCATCGGTCGATCAGGTCATTGAAGGAATTAAGAAAATTACCGACAAACCAATTAAGTATCTTGTGAATACTCACAGCGATGGCGATCATGTGGCGGGAAATCGTTATTTTCCCGAAGCAGTGACCATCATCGCACATGAGAATTGTCGGAAGGATTTTTTTCTGCCGGGCAGAAACGGTGCTGTTTCTCAATGGAGCAAGCCGGACCTGGCGCCTTTCGTGCCGTCGCTGACATTCAGCGAGAAGATGGACATACATCTTGGCTCTAAATCGGTCGAGTTGTGGTATTTCGGCGTGGGCCACACAACCGGTGATATCGTGGTATATTTCCCCGAAGAAAAGACCGCGTTTATCGGCGACCAGATATTCCTGACGAGGGCCCAGCTAATCCATTCTTATAAGGGGGGAGATTCATTTGAGCATGTCAAAACGCTTTCAAAAATGCTCGATACTATAGATGCTGAAAAATTCTGCAGCGGTCATAGCGAAATGACAAATCGTGCCGGGATAGAGAATCATATTGGCCGGATGAAAAAGCGGCAGGAAAAAGTTAGAGCATTGATTGCAAAGGGAAAGAGCATTGAAGAGGTGAAGAGCGAATTTGAACAGAGCGAATCAAGGCTGGTCGAGGCTATATGTAATGAGATAAAGGAATCCTCTCGATAATTATTGCCTAATCCTCGAAAGATTCCTCGTAGAACTGGTATGGGGCCTTTTTCATGCCGACTCCTGCGTACGTATTTTTGCCGGTATGATTAGATTGCTCGACGTAGAGACGAAATCCGCACACGTTTTGCTCATGCGATGCTTTTTCCTTTAAGAATTCATAGAGGTTTCTGAAAATACCTTGCCGGCGGAATTCCGGCTTTACATAAACGCTCTGAATCCACCAGAACAGGCCGCAGCGCCAGTCGCTCCATTCATATGTAACCATGCAGGAGCCGACTACCTGGCCATCTATTTCAGCGACTGTATAAAAGCCATCCTTCGGATTTTTTAGAAGCATTTGCACGCCTTTTGTGACAATCGGCGGTGAAAGTCGTTTCTGCTCTGTCTCCCGGGCCAACGCTATGTTGTGTTTCACCAGTGTATCTATGTCTTTTTCTTGTCCGGTTCTAACCGACAGGGTATCCGGCATTGTTTTGACCTCATATTTTGAAGTTTTCATAAGTAACTTTCATCCCAGCAAAGCATTATAACCGTGTATGAAAAATAAATCAGCAAAGATTCTATTTCATCCGGGCAGGTTTTGCTCTTGATTTGTGCGGATTTTGTTTGTATATCCATCGGAAAACTGCAATAGCATAAAAAAAGGAGTTTCTCAGCGAAAGCATGAACATCTGGAATGGACATCAGTTGAAGTCGAAAAAAATAGCAAAAATTGCAGTGGTTATCGTCATTTTAGGCGTCGTGTGCGGCTTGCTTGCCTATTATTCCCCAAATAGTGAAGAAAATCAATCGACAGCCATGTGGTACAGTATCATTCCTCCAATGCTGGCTATCTTACTGGCCTTTCTGACGCAACATGTCCTGTTTAGCCTGGGAATTGCCATTATTGCCGGCGGTTTTCTCGCTTCGGTTCCACAGGCCCCGTTAAGTGGTAATGCCTGGCTGCAGGGATTAGGAGCGGTAAGTACATTCTTCACGGACACTGTGACCAATAGAACGAACCTTTTGATACTCTCCTTTATACCGCCCATATTTATAATGATCGAAGTTATTATGGCCTCCGGGGGCTTCCGGGGGATTATTTTATGGCTCCTGAAGTGGGTTAAAAGCACAAAATCCGCCCAGGCGGCTACAGCTCTCATGGGGATATTATGCTTCATCGACGACTACACGAATGCTATCGTTGTCGGCTCGATGATGCAGCCGATGACGGATAGATATCGCGTCAGCAGGGAAAAACTCGCCTTTCTTGTTGACGCCACAAGTGCGCCGGTTGCGGGTATAGCAGTGGTCAGCACCTGGATAGCCTACGAAGTGGGCCTTCTTCGTCAAATTGCGGAAAAGCTCGAAATCGATAAGAGCGGATATTCCATGTTTTTTGACGCCCTGAGTTTCCGCTTCTATTGTCTGTTGATGATTGTTTTTGTTTTCGTGCAAATTTTAATGGATCGTGATTTCGGGCCCATGAAGGCGGCCCAGGAAAGGGCAAAAACTGAAGATTCGCCGGAAAAAAGCGGAATTCAGGATTCAGAGCATACTTCCGGCCGGGCGATCAACGCCCTGGTTCCCTTAGCGGGACTTCTGCTCTTTCATGGTATCGGCCTGTGGTTCGATGGAACATCGAAGCTGAAAAGCGATATGCTCGAATGGCAGGCTTTGAGCCTGACGACTGTCGCAGAGAAAATGCCTCCAAAGCCTGTAGATATTGAAGCACTTTCTCCGGGAAGCTGGGTCTATTGGCGAGAGGTCATCGGCCACGCCGAGAACACCCCTCTGGTTCTTGCCTGTGCCGCACTATTCGGTTTAACGCTGGCCTTGCTGTTCTCGCGGATATTCGGATCGCTCCGCTTGCCGGTGATAATCAGTTGCTTCAAGCGGGGTTTCAAGCGTGCAATGGTTCCATTTGTGATATTAATTTCCGCCTGGTCGCTTAAAAACTGCTGTGACGAGCTGAAAACGGGGGAATTTCTCACAATAATTCTTGCCGGACGAGTTCCATCCTATTTGTTCCCGCCGATTCTTTTTTTGGTAGCATCGCTGACCTCTTTTGCCACCGGCACCAGCTATGGAACAATGGCGATTCTAATCCCTACGGCCATACCGGTTGCCTTTGCGATAGACCAGGGCTACGGCCTTACCACGATGATAAGCCTCGGAGCGGTGCTGGACGGTGCGATATTCGGCGATCATTGCTCGCCAATCTCAGATACGACGATTATAAGTTCCACAGCCAGTTCCTGCGATTTAATGCGGCATGTGCGTACACAACTGCCTTACAGCCTTACAGTTGCAGCAATTGCCTTAGTCTTCGGGTATATTCCCAGCGCTCTCGGCCTGCCGTCGGTATTAAGCTTTGCTTTGGCGGTTTTAGTTATCGTGGTTTTTTTTGCTGGTTTAGGCTATTTTCGTAGGATGCTTTGGGTCTAATCATTACTTCAGTGGGAACGGAACCTGTCCAACAGTTCAGTAAATAGTCTCGAATTGTATTTTTCTTGACTTATTTCCTTCTATTGGTATATTAAATTGTGTTTTTAAGTTGAAAAAAGGTCTGATAAATGCTATTATAAAGTATTATTTTTTTCGGACTATCGTTTTTCTGGCTCTTTTGAGGTTTGGCTGATATATCTGCCGGAGGATGTGCCATGAAAAATTTGACATCAGTTGTGTTATTGCTCGTTTTCAGTTCCATCGCTGCTGGAGAGGTTTCGACGAGAGTTTGCCTGGCTGATGCCAATACTCCCCTTGAATTGACCGATCCTAACGTACCTTTTGTATATCGGGATATCATGGTCGGCACAAAGTTGACGATTATTGTATATTCAGATATCGGCGGTGAGTTTATTTTCGAGCAGGGCTATGATCTGGCTATTCAGGGAGAGTATATGGATTACGGGCTTTTATCAGCAAGAGATTATAATGACATTACTGGTTGTTGGGAGGGTTCTATTTTGGAAGCTGCAAGTAGTTTTGCCTGTGTATATGAGTGGGTGGAGATGGGTATTCATGGATTCAATTTGCAGAGCGATATTAAATCAGAGCCGGGCGACTGGTTCATTATTGACTATACTGCCACAAGCATGGGTGTTTGCGAGATAGTATTCTATGACCGCAATGTAAGTTGGGTTGAGCCCAAATATAATCTTATATTTTCACATGTCCGTACACGAGATTTTAACCAGGACAAAAAAGTCAATTTTGCCGACCTTACATTCCTCGCTTTATATTGGCTCCAGGCTGGTTGCACTGGTCCGGATTGGTGCGCAGGCACCGACCTAAACACCGATGGTATCGTTGACTATGATGATTTGATGCTTTTTGCTGATTTTTGGCTTGAAAGGACGGAATAGTAGCGTTCAATTTGCCATATTGCTCCTTAAACGGCAGCTAAGTCCGGTATTATATAGATATTTTTTTCACGTCTGATACTAAGCTCATAGATTTAAATAGAGCATAAATTCCCCATTTTGACCCCCTTAAGCAGCCATTTCGACAATTTTTTTCATTTTTTACAAAAAAATGAAAAAAGGCTATCAACATTTACCGATTCACAAACGCTACGTGAGATAGAAGCACAATTAGTTCATTAGAACAATAGTGGCTGAAAATCCGTTTTATTAATCTAATTATTGGTAAGGAGGTAATCATGAAAACGAACCATATTTTACTAATTATTTTATGCCTGTTATCTGTAAGTGGGGTGGCTTTCGGAGAAAGGCAACTGGAGAGAGCTGAGGTTTTACAGATTCTCAAGAATTTGACAAGTCAGTCCAGAAAGACCTGGATTTCTGCCGGTACTATCCAGGCGACACATGAAGAGTACAGGGCGCCAAAAACAACAGATTCCATCGAACTTAACTCTGAAATATCAAAGGCAATCAAAGATTATCAAAATAATCCGGACAAGCGAGAATTGACTGAAGAACTACAAAAAATGAAGCTTGATGCAATACCGTTCAATGTTCGGTATAGATTGGACAACGAGTATACGATGAACTCGTCGGTTGTCGTTACATATGATGGCGAAAGATTCAGTTGGGAAATCAGTGCAAGATCTCGCACGGATTCCGTCAAACCGGGTGCAGAGTTGGAAAGCAATGATATGACCGAGCATTTCGACTTAGCCTGGAATTCCAGCAGGAAGTTTACATGGGACGGCCAGAAATATACTATGTACTCTCTATCTGGTAATAAAGTAATAGTTGATACGACCGACTCGATTCCACATATTGTCAATGGTCCCTTGACCGCCGGATGTATTCCCTGGGGATATTATCTCTATACTTACGAGAACCTTTCCGCAGCCGCACTCTCTGCAATCGAAAAGTATATCAATGGACAAACGCAAATCCATCTAACGCTGAGTAACTCAGATGGTTCGGAAATGCTCTTAATACTGGATGCAGGAAGAGATTATGCTGTAATTTCCCATACAATGGATGGCCCTGATAAAATCATCTCCAGTCAATATGATAACTACAGGCTGGTCTCGGGAATCCAGGTTCCGATGACGATTTTAATCGAAGAATATGATGCTTTTACCAACAGACTTTTGGCCACTGATTACTGGAGTATTAACTCAATCAGCGGCGATACTCCTTCGATAGGGGATTTCAGCGTCGATTACGAGCCTGATGCGCTAATAGAGTACCGTTCTTATGTCACCGAGAAGCCTGCAATTTACCGCCAATCGTACACAGTCGATACAGAACAGCTTTTAACAGAAAGGTTGGATTACGCTTCTTCCGAAAACCTGCTGGCCCAGAACTGCGCGACGGCGGCACTGAAGTATGCAGCTTGCCAATTGGGTAAAAATCTGACATATCAGCAGCTTTCTCATATGGTCGATTTGACTGATGGAGCAACGAGTCTCAAAGCGATCGGAGATTTTGCGCAGCGCTGCGGTTTGTATTGCCGGGCGATCCGAACCGATGTTCAAACTCTTAAGGGCCTTAGCGATTGTCAGATCATCCTGCATTTCCCAGGTAAGAACCATTTTGTTGTGCTGGAAGGGATTGATAATCAGTATGCCTGGAGCGTTGACCTTTCAAAAGACAAATTCTATTATCGAACCGACCTGAATTTCCTGCATATGGACTGGTCTGAGGGAACTGCGCTTTTAATTTCCGACCGGCCTATCCGGTTACCTAACAACAGTGCCGAAATTACAGATAGCCGGCTTAGCAGCATAATCGGTGGATCGGGCTATATGTGCTCGAAACTGCTCCAGGATGAGTACCATGTGCACTGTGAGAATCCTTCACCCGGGATTTGCTTAGGTTATTACCGTATGTATTTCCGTAGATGGGGCTGTGAGGCCGCCCAAAGCGGCAGTTGCACAATGTCCAGAATGGAAAGATATGTAGTAAGCCCATGCATAACATATCCTTATAATCCTCTTATCTGTACCGTAACTGGAGATTTAACCTTTTACTATATGCGTGCATGTTATTAATCGGAACAATGAGATAGTGCAGGTGAGGGTTTATAATACTACATACTTTTGTAGGCCATCAGGGAGTTTCTAATTTAGGTTGACTTATTAAAAAGGCAAGTGTATAATGCGCGATTATGAAACGCTCCTGTTTCACACTCATTGAATTGCTTGTAGTTATTGCTATAATCGCTCTTCTCATAGCCATATTGATCCCTGTGTTGCAAAGCTCAAAAGAGCGGACTAAAGCAGTTGTATGCAGCTCAAACATCAAACAATTAACAGTTGGCCTACTTGCATACGATATTGATAACCAGAGTTTTCCTTACGGATTTTGCGGTACTTATACAGAACCACCAGGAGGGTATACTGGAAGTTTTGGAATAGACGACTGGGGATGGTGGTGGTTTCACTATACTTCCGGTGATTCTAAAGGGAACAGGAACGAAAAGACAACGCTCTGGTGCCCGTCCAGACGAATAGATGATCCTAAATTCGACTTTGTCCTTCACGGCAATTACGGTGTAAACCAATCGATATGCAGAAACACTGTTGATATTCTACCCAGCAGGAAAGAGCTTGTTGTAAAACCTTTGCATGGTGGTGATATACCGCATGCCGCCCGGACCCTTTTGATTGTTGACAGTGGTTACAGTATAATTGGTTGGTGGCATGCAACGGATAATCCCCCGGAAACTCTTGACAAAACGAACATAAAAGACACTTCTTATATCCCAGGGCTTGAGATTAACAAAGAAAGAAATTTATTGCCCTTCCAGAAGAAAGATGCTGAAGGCGGTCGCCATCCGAACAAAACAGTCAATGTCGGATTCGCAGATGGAACTGTCGCTCGAAAGAAAGCTGAGGATTTGTTTGTTGAGAAAGCAGACGATACTTATATAAACAGAAGCCCACTTTGGTTACCTAAGTGATATAACCTAAGGAAAAACTCCTTTGATTTTAGACCGAATTTCGTCATCGCTAGGGTATTTAATTTCCATTGTGGATTGCAGATTGTATTTATTATCGCTTTCTAAGTTTCTGTAAAATTCAGTTTTTATAGGGCGGTTTTTTGAATCGACAAAAACCACCCATTTATTAAGTATACTATATGCCGCACCGGTTTTTTCGAGCCAAGTCAATTCATATTTTTCAGTTGTTTCTGTAATATTATCCGGATAGTCATTTACAGCATATTTCCATTCGACATTGTCGGGAAGCAAAGTTAAATCGTGAAATGGCACTAAACCTAAAAAACCGGCCATCGTCTTTGTGGTCGCATTAGCTGTTTCATTCGAAAGTTCTGATTTTTTCACAGGGCCCATGCTAAAGTCTTTTTCGATTATATTTTTATTTGCAAGATCCAGCAGGATAAATTTTTCTCCAGTTTTCGTCATATAGATGTTTAATGAACGTGATGTCCATATTTCTTGTACAAGTTCCATTTTGTCTGTGTATGTAGCTATATAGACATTTTTAGCGTTCTTAATGGCCTGGTAAATCTGCTCGATGCTGACTGCTTTGGCTGCCGATGAATTGAAGAACAGGGCAAATCCTATGATAATAACAGCAGCAGCGGCAAGTCCAACTTTTAGGAATGGTTTGATATTCAATGCCGTGGCTTTCTCTTTCAATCGAGCGGTCAAATTGATGGTTTTCGGTTGCTCTATATGCAAATTATCTTCAGTACCTGCTATTTCCGAACGTTTCGGTATGTCGGCATAAGGTCTGGATTCATCTATATCGTAAACTGTAATAATTTCTGATTCAGCCCGCTCGGCAATATTGGAGATCGTAAGATGAAGCTGTTGTATTTTGGCCAGACATTTGGGACAACTGCGAAGATGTGAGGTCAGGGATTCTCTGAATTCGACATATTCGTCATCAGCAGGATCGATACCGTAAGGCAGGCAGTAATCGTAAATATCTGCAACTGATACTGAATCGCAGGGGAATCCGTTTTGGAGTTCTCCGTTGAGCAATAATTCTTTACGAATGCATTCACGGTGGAGATATAGTTTTTTCCGGCAATCAGAACATGTGCAAAGGTGTTTTAGTATTTCAGCGTTTGTTTCATGGAAGGCCATTGACACAACGGCCGGAATGGCAGCCTGGGCTTGTGAACAGATGAATTCATCTTCAATCGGTTTGTCCGCCATGAGCTGTCCTAAGCGGCATAGATATTTGTGAGGAAGGCGTAGATCCAGCAGCATTTGCAGGTCATCGCGGCAGGCCTCGCATTTATTGAGGTGTGTAGTTATCGGTGTTGGAATCCTTATCTGTAAAACCGGATCAGCCAGACTTCCGAGAAATGGTTTTACAGTATCACATTTGACCGGTTCGCCTGTATATTCAAAGTGAAGTCTGAGAAGAGTGCTAATAGCTGAATCTTTACGGCTTTGCTCACTTGTAATACTCTCATCTGCCTTTACGAGCAGATTTTTCAGGCTATCTATCTCTGTTTGACAATTCCGGCATTGCTTTATATGCTGCAAAGCACCTTCAGGTATGCCTTCTCTGGTTTCAGTGTTTAAGAAATCATAGTAATACAATCGGGCATTCGTACAATTTATGTAGGGATTATGTGAAATCATGCTATATCCTCAGTTTCAGGGACAAATTTGCGCATTTTCTTTAACGCTATAGAAAGATATCGAGAAATATTTCTCTTATTAACATTCATTTTTTCTGCTGTATCTGTAGTGCTAAAGCCCTGGCCATATCTTTGAAGGACGACTTGGGCTTCGCGTTTGGATAAACGACTTTCAATTAGCTGAAACATTTTTTTTGTGTCTTCCATCTGGATGGCAATGGTTTGAGGGTCTTCTGTTATTATAAAATGCTTACAGCATTCGGCGTACTTCTTAATGTGCTCCTGATGACATTTTTTCTGGCGGGAAACATCAATTACATCATTCGTGACAGCTCTGTACAGATATGCTTTTACATCCTGTATGTCCGGAGGAATCGGCTTGCGTACGATAGACACAAAAAAGTCCTGGAAAATATCATCCGCCTTCGACTTGTCTTTTAAGTTAAAATGGATTATGGCTCGTATTTCATCGCCATATCTGTTGAAGATTTCTGCAGCTAACCTTACTTTTTTCGGGATATTCTTTCTATTTCCCCCGCTTGGAATAGTGCATTGTTCCCGGTTAATCATTCAAATTAGCCCAAACTCAAGAAGAATAATCAACATTCCGCAGAGCAACTTCACTTAATAGTAAATAGTAATATTTACATGATTGATCATTATACAGTCAATAAAACGAAAAGTCAATTTAAATAATTAGAGAAAAACTATATAGGTATATAAGCGAATTTTTTGTTTGTTTAGGTAAGTTCTTTCTGTTAAAGGACTTATCGGCCACAACTGTGGTTCGTGGCGTTTTTTATTTATCGAATATTCTGTGAGTGTCAAAGCCAATTTTACCTAAATGTCTTTCATGGTGTTTATGATACGTATGTTTTTGTGCCGGATTCACGTGTCATACGGTGTATAACCGGTTGTTTTCTGCAATCGAAAGTAACTTCTAAAGACAGTTTTTCCGGCAATTCTTCAAAAGTCTCGATTTTATGTGAACCGATAAAGAAAATTTTTTTTGTTTTGTTCCCATTAATCTGCAATGGAAGCTGTATGCCGATTTTGCTCCTTTCCCGTGGGTTGATCTGTTCTCTCGCTTCGTCAGTTATATCACTAATTTCGAAATTAAGGCTTTTGTGCAGCAACCGTACACGCGTCACATTACAGGGTTGGTGGCCGCTGTTTACTACGATAAAACTACCCTGTATGTATCGGAACGACGGTAAGTCGAAAGGTTCTATTTTGATTTGAGCATAGGTAACGTCAGGTTCCGCTTTGGAACGAAACAGTTTCTTTATTTTGAATATTATGTATATAGCTGCCGCCGCTATCCAGAATGCGGTTATAGGTATTGCGTGTTGCTTGAGCAAAGGCCATAAAGATTTCACTAACCAGCGAAATATCTGTTCTAATTTTGCGAAGCTCATGATCATATTAAACTGGAATTTCTTAAGTTACTTCATTCGTGTTTATATTATTTGCGACTATCTTTACCAACCAACCGATAACTGACAAACGCTACATATTTGTTGTCCGGCGACCATGATGGGACATTTATTGTGCCTTGCCCGCCGAACAAGCTGGTCAGGACTCGGGTTTTATCTCCTGAAGAAGGCATGATACGTAAAGCAACATCTTTATTAGGAGGATGCCCTTTCACGTCTTTATCATACGACAGAAACACAATCTGTTTGCCATTAGGTGACGGATGGGGAAACCAATCGACATATTGGTCGTCAGCAGTTATCTGTATCTGGTTTCTGCCGTCGCTGTCCATACGCCATATTTTCATTGCTCCGGTACGTTCGGAATTGAAGTATATGTATCGCCCGTCGCCAGAGTAATCAGGGCCGTCATCCAGACCTTCGGTGCTTGTTAGTCGAGTTTCTTGTCCGCCTTCAACTGGGATCGTATAGATGTCGTAGTTTCCGTTTCTTTCTGCACAATAAGCGAGTGTTTTGCCATCCGGCGACCATCCGTGCCAGTAAGAAGGACCCAGCTCAGTTACCTGCCGTGGTATCCCTCCACTACTGGGTAAAATATAGATGAAAGATGTCCCTTCATAGTGGTGGCTGATTGCCAGCATTTTTCCATCCGGCGAAAAACCATGGTCGTTATTGCAGCGATTTGCGAAGCCCGTATTTAATTGCATGGGTTTGCCGTCAGTAACTGGTATCGTATAAAGTCTTCCTTCGCTGTTAAAGAGCAGGTATTTACCGTCGTTAGACCAGTTGGGAGCTTCGAAATGCGTATGTGAACGATAGACGATGTGCCTTTGACCTGTTTCAACGGATATTATTTCCAGCGAGCTTTCAATAATCCGATCTTCCATTTTGTGTATTCCCAATGACTTGAAATCAACTTTAGAGAAAATTGCCGTTTCCGTTGTAGTATCGTCATGAGAGCAAACGATCAGTCCAACATAAATAGGATTTGTCAAGGCGACGGATACTGATCCGACAGGTGTGAATTTTTTTCCATCTTCTGAAATGTACAGAGAAAAAACATTCCCATGCCGTTCCAGGCGAATAAAATCAGGCGAGGAAATCAGTGACTGTATTTCCCCGGTCGGGCCGCCTTTGGTCTTTCGAAATTGCAGTGAAGTTAAACCATCGCCGTGGACTACGGCATCGGCATAAGGAGAATCGGGAGTTATACTCTGACGAAACATCCAACCGGCCTTCCGATGGGCGTTTTTCCCATCCCTAATCCAGCGGATTTTTGTTGTCAGACTAAAATCGCCGGAACTTTTTTTCCATAAAAACTGGAATGCATCTTTTTCTCCCCAGATATTCGCTCCACCTCCGGTTATCTGATATTCGTTGCTGCTTCGGACAAATCGGGCCGAACCGGCATGAGTTACCTGGCCAACGTCTGAGTTTTTATCGAATATACCTATGGATTGAGCGCTGGTATCATTTTGCGTAATAAAAATAACTGAAAGCGTCATAATTAAAATAATTAATTTCGGAGGTCCTATTAAGAAGAATGATGAAAAGCCTCTCTGTCTCATTATCATATCCTTTGCTTAGCAACTGTTGTTTTGCCCTGTCTAATTTCATTTTTGTATGAACACATTTTATAATTCTGTTTGTTTTTAACAAGTTTTAAGAGAAGAGGGAAGTTTATAAGCTGACAATCGGGTATTTTTCTGTTATCCTGCCCGGAAAAGAATATGTAGCAACAAGAAGAGACAATAAAGCAATAAATGGCAAGGAAATTCACACTGCAATCAAGAACTGCCGCGGGGCAGATAGACTTTGCGGCAGATCTCAACGAAGAGCAACTGGCTGTTGCGACCGCTCCAGGCGGTCCCATGTTAGTTATAGCCGGTGCCGGAAGCGGCAAGACCCGGGCGCTGACATACCGCCTGGCATGGCTCGTTAATAGTGGAGTAGATCCTTCGCGCATCATGCTCGTAACTTTTACGAACCGCGCCGCCCGCGAAATGCTAAGCAGGGTGGAAGTTCTTGTAAAGCAGAAAACGAGAGACATTTGGGGCGGTACATTCCACCATATCGCCAATCGAATTCTCCGCCGGCACGGCAAAATGCTGGACATCTCTCCAGACTTCACGATCCTGGATCGAGAAGACTCAAAGGACCTTGTAGTATCTTGTGTTCAGGATGCAGGAGTGGACATTCGTCAGCGGCGATTCCCACAGAAATCGGTGCTGGCTGCTATTTCCAGCTTTGTACAAAACACGCTGGAGCCGTTGGAGGGTGTTCTCTCTAAACGCTATCCGATGTTTGTTCGAGAAGTGAGTGAGATTGAAAAAGTGTTAATGCTATATGTGGCCAGAAAAAGGGAGCGGCAACTTCTTGACTTCGATGACCTGCTCAGTTTGTGGCTGCGGCTCCTGACCGAGCACGAGCAGGTTCGAAAGGCACTTGCTAAACAGTTCCAGCACATTCTTGTTGATGAATATCAGGATACGAATGCCATCCAGGGGGCAATCGTTGATTTGCTGGCATCCGAACATCGCAACCTTACTGTTGTGGGCGATGACTCTCAATCCATCTATAGTTTTCGTGGAGCAAGCTTTGAGAATATTATAACCTTCAATCAACGGTACCCCGATGTAACAGAATACAGGCTCGAAACGAATTATCGATCTATTTTGGAGATATTGTCGCTGGCTAATGCCAGCATTGCTCATAACAGCAGGCGACTCGAAAAGACGCTCAAAGCAAAAAGACCTTCAGGACTCAAGCCTGCCATAGTTCCGGCTCAGGACCATTACGTCCAGGCCCGGTTCATCGCCGAATATGTGCTGCACCTGCTCGATGAAGGCCGGAACCTGAACGATATCGCCGTTTTGTATCGCAGCCACTGGCACTCGCTTGAGATTCAACTGGAATTCCAGCGTCGTAACATTCCGTTTAGCGTTCGGGGCGGCCTGCGCTTTTTCGAGCAGGCCCACATGAAAGACGTATTGTGCTATATGCGGATTTTGCAGAATCCGCACGATGAGCTGGCCTGGCTGCGTCTGCTCAAGATGCTGCCCCGCGTCGGCAGCGCTATATCCCGCAGGGTGTGGCAGCATATAAGCTGCGCGGATGAGACGTTCGAGCTTGCTCGCAGGCCTGAGACGGCCGATCTGCTTCCTGCCGGCGCAAGATCCTTCTACGTGGATTTTGTGGGGCTTGTCGGTGACCTGGCGAAGCTTAATTCCCCGGCGGAGATTATCGATGCTGTTCTGGACCGCTGCTACGATGACTATCTTGTTTCTCATTATGACCGGGCAGAGATTCGCAAGCAGGATATTCGTGCATTGGCGAATTTTGCCGCCCAGTATAATACGCTGGAGGCTTTTCTTGCTGATGTTGCCCTGGCGGGGGAATTTTCGGGCGAGAACGTAGTAACCGGGCCGACCGAGCAGGAATTCGTAATACTTAGCACGGTTCATCAGGCCAAAGGACTGGAATGGCCTGTTGTCTTCATTCCCTGGCTGGCGGACGGCAGGTTTCCGACGGACCTGGCTATCAATACACAGGAGGATCTGGAGGAAGAAAGGCGTGTATTCCATGTGGCTGTGACAAGGGCCAAAGATGAACTTTATCTTGTTGTGCCGCAGCTTTACCGCAACCGGTCTCGCAGTCTGATTATGATGAAACCGAGCCGTTTTTTAACCGAGGTCGCACAAGACTTGACAGAACCGATGGAACTCGAAGAAGGTATGCCGCATTTGATTGCTGGTGAGAAACAAGAAGCTTTACCTGAACCGGAATAGGTTTGGTATTGATTCTTCGTCGCCCTTAAAATCTGAAATGACAGCCAAACATATAAGCAGGGCCGCCGAAGTCAAAGCCTTCATCTTCCTTATCATAATGATATTGGACCTCGAATTGTAATTCGAAGTTTGATCCGACGGGAACCGCCAAGCCTGCCGTGACAAAAGGAAACAAGCCCTTGGCAATTGTATCACTGCCATCTACGACTTCAGAGTATGTATAGAACACGCCGGGAAAGAACGGATCTTCATAGGTTTCATAATACTCGTATTCCCATGAATCAAGAAACCAGAAGTATCCGATACCCGCTCCCACGTATGGCTTAATTTTGCTATTGTCGCCTAATGGATACAAACGGCCTGCAAGACGGATGTCGAAAAGAGAGTAGTGGTCCGAAAAGTATTCTTCGATCAGCACATCATCATCGTAGCCGGCGAAATCATCATGATATGAGCCGAGTGATGAGCCGCCGAATGTCAGGGCCAGGTCAAAGAAGTCATTGCCGAATCGAGGGCTGGCTATTTCCACCTCGAATCGGGCCCTCGTTGTTTTTTCGAAGTCGGAGGGGCTCTTGAGAGTTTGGGCGCCGACTTTGAATCCAATTCCGGGGCCGTTGCCTCCGGCAAGACTTGTTGTCGTACAACAGAGCAACAAAATCGCTAAAAACATTCCGATTCCGTAGCGATTTACAGGCACGGTTCTATTAAAGTAAAGATTTTTGAATAGATTCCGATTTGGCTGTTGCCCCCATCTTTGGATTGTTTCTTTCTGTGCCATTTTGTCAATCTCCTTCAAAAGCCTGAAGCATGTGAAAGTCTGTTAATTAATGTGATTGTCTTTCTACTTATAGAAGGCATCAAAAGGCGTTTTGGTAACATGACCTGTGCTGTTATATTCACGTTAAATGCTTTATGGGTTATTCAGTTAGCATAAAAAAAGGCAGGTGCGGTTCGTGATTCGCCGGATATATTTGACACTGCGCCATTATCTTGTGGAATTCTATTGCAGCAACGATAGAATGACCCTTTTTAAGGTGCAAGATGAAAGGAACATTGAGTAAAAATCTGATTAATACTTTACATGACGTTCGTCCTCTTTATGGGGCGGCGTTCATGATGGCTATAAGCCTCAATGCCTTGTGGACTACTATGCCGTTTATCGTCCGAAATATCGGCGGCTCGGAGGACCACGTCGGTTACGCCTGGGCTGCAAATATGCTTGGTTACCTGGTTTGCCTGCTGTTGGCGGGAGCGGCCCTGGGCCGGCACAATCCTAAAAACACTACCCGTGTTGCCTCGGCCGTTATCTTCGTATCGTCACTGATGATGAGTATTGTGGTTTATTTGGTCTTGTCGAAGGAGCTGGTCGGTAATATAACACTGATCTGGACTGTAATTGCCGCCGGAACGGTGGCCGGGGCGGCAATGTCACTATTCTGGCCTTTTCTTATGAGCTGGGTGTCCGAGGACTTCGAAGGCCCGACTTTGAATCGCCGGCTTGGAACCTACAACGGCTCATGGTCGAGCGCCGCTATTATAGGCCCGTTGCTCGGCGGGATTCTCGTCGAGACAAATACCGTCTTTCCCATAGTATTTGCGGCGGCAGGCGTGATTTTTTGTTTTCTGCTTTTAAACATTGCAAATGACGGTTCGATCCAATCGAGTCCGTTTAGCGGCAAGGATGATAAACCCGTTGCCGGCTGTGAAAACATAGCCTCGCTGAAACGGTTACGCTGGATGGCGCGTATCTCTCTGTTCAGCTCCTGGGCATGCCTGGGTGTTACTCGTTCTCAGTTTGCTCTTCTTTTTACCGGCCTCGGTTTTTCTGAGACGTATTTTGGTATAATGGTCACGATATTCGGTATCTGCAATTTTGCTGTGATGACGATTATCGGCAGATGTGCCTTCTGGCACTTCAAGTCCGTTCTTTTGCTGGCGGTCCAGGTGCTGCTTTCAGTGCCGCTTTTACTGATTATTTATGGCCGGTCGCTTTCTATATTCGCCCTGTCACTTATCATCATGGGCTGTTGCTTCGGTTTCGCTTACAGCTCGCACCTGTACTACGGCGCCTGCGGCAGTAAAAAACGTTCCATCCAAATGGTAATTCATGAGACCACACTCAGCCTCGGTGTCATAGTCGGCTCTGGTGCCGGCGGGTATTTCGCAAAAAACATCGGTCTTTACTGGCCTTACCGGTTCGCCTTAATCCTGCTGGCAATTGGCCTGGTTAGCCAGCTGGTTCTATTGCTCAAAGGCAGATACACACGAGAATCAGCAAAATAATACTCAACGAGCCGGCTTTGATTGTTATTATAGAATTGAAAGGTGGAATGTATTCTCAGCTATGCGCAAGCGACGAGGATTTACACTTATAGAATTGCTGGTTGTGATTGCCATAATTGCATTATTAATGGCAATATTGATGCCGGTATTGAGAAAAGCTCGTGAGCAGGGCAGGGATGTGGTGTGCAGGAACAATTTGCGCCAAATCGGCCTGGCTGCCAATTTTTATGCCGGCGAGTACGGTTTTTTAATCCCCCGCTCGGCAGAATGGGGAGGGGACATAAAACCCTGGTTCCAGCTTTTCATGCCCTTTCTGTCGCAGAAGGCGGCCAGCGGTGATTATCGAAGCGTCAGGATATTCCGCTGCCCGAGCTATCCGGACAAAAGGCAGACTGTCTGCTTTGTTGTCAACGGATGGAGTAATGACGGTGACGGCGAGGACTGGCATATGCAGGGGACGCCGACCAGGCTGACAGCCTGTAAGAATCCGGCATTGAGCATCTATCTTGCCGACAATGAGGATGGGCCATGGAGGACGATAATCACCAATGCAACCGACCGGGATGTAACGAGATGTGATGTATTTCGTCCAAGTCATCTGCCGGACTCCGAAGATGAGGGTATCGGCAGCGGCAGACGGGTGGCGCGGGCCCGGCATAAAAGCGGCTGCAACGGTCTGTTTCTCGACATGCATACTGAATGGATGGCTGCGGAAAAGATGACCGTCCAAATGTGGAACTTCGAAGAATATAACTAAAGTAAGGGAAGTTGGTTTATGTCGGAGAGTATTATCCATAGGCGTGCCGCCTGTGTGGTATCCGTCACACTCGACGGCCTGCTATGTCGGTTTTTCCAAATCACAGCCGCTTGATCCGTATGTTGCGATACCAGACCGGCCTGCCATGGTCCTGCAATCCGATGTAGCCTACACGGGCGAAGTCCTTCAATGCCCGGCCAAACTTGTTTTTGGTATTATCCGGATTCATATGCGGCGTCGTCCATCGGTCTAAGTCCATGTCTATAATCTGCTCGTTATTCAGGACCACGTTTACAGTACTGCCTTTGCAGGTAAGAATGCAGCGATTCCACTCGCCGGGTTCATTTATCACGTTCTTCGCTGGTTCGAGGCAATCATAAATCGCGCCGGCGGTTCCGTTCTTGTTGATATTATTTCTCCCGTACGAGTTGCATACCTGTATTTCTATTCCCGTATAAACTGGATCTTTCAGGTCTGATGTACGGAAAAAGATGCCGCTGTTGGTGCCTTCGATGACTTTGAATTCCAGATCGAGAATGAAATCCCCGTACTTTTCTTTTGTCCAGAGATAATCGAAGTTATGCTCCTTGCCGTCCATTACGTTTCGTTTGACGGTAAGCACGCCATCCTCAACGATCCATGCATTGTCCTGCCCCGGTGTCATCCAGCCGGTCAGATCTTTCCCGTTGAAAAGCCGGACGAATTCCCGCTCACCACTCGGTCCTGCGCAGCCGGAGACCGCGGCAAACACGATAGTAATCGTCAGTGCTGAAGTGACGTTTCGCATATTGATCTTCTCCTTTTAAGTATCTTCAATATCTACGATTCCAAAATCAGGCATGAATCCCGGCTACAGACGTTTTATCCATATATTGCGAAATTGAATCAGGCTGGAGGCCGGGCCGTGTTTTCCTGTTTTTGGGTCGATGCCTCCGTGGTGCTGCAAACCTATTGGACCTTCCTCTTCGATGCCGGGAATCCGGGCATTCTCGATTACAATCTTGCCGTTTAGCATTATCGTCACACGGTCGCTTATAAGAGTGATATCCATAGAGTTCCATTGACCGACGGGATTGTCCGCTCTCACTTTCGGTACGGCCGCGGCACGAATTTCCGGCGCCAGGTCCTTGTTGTTTCGGACCGACCAAAGCTCGCCCGAGCCAATCGGCCAGCACCAGAGGTTTGCCTGGCCTCCGGTCCTGCCCCGAAGAAGAATTCCTGAGTCGGCATTCGGTGTCGGCGTTGTTATTGTGTTGCCGTCGGCATCGGTCTTGTACGAGCCATCGGGCAGGATTGTCGGCATCGGATACAGGCCGGAAGTTTCCTTAAACCGCCATTCGATGTGCAGGGCATAATCCCCGAAAGATTCTTCCGTCCAGAGGCTCTTGTTTCCCTCTGCCTCGGACCTTGCGTCGTAGTCAATCACGCCGTCAATTACTTTCCAATGACCGTTGTCGCCTTCCGGAACTTTCCAGCCGGTAAAGTCCTTCGTATTAAACAGGACCTCATATTCCGGCCAGTTTCTCCATGTCGGATATGACTCATGCGGCGGCAGCTTATGTGCATTCCGCGGCGTCGGCGGAAAACCGTGGTTATAAAATACGTATAGACCGCCTTTTCCCGCGATGATTATATCTTGCCGGCCGTCCTTGTCCATATCAGCTATATTTAGCTTCATCCCGACGCTTACGACATAATTTGGAGGCGGATTGATCCCGCCTTCATCGGGATAGTACGGCAGATGGTTAAAGGACAAAACGTGCCGCTCGAAATTTCCGCCGTCGATATCGTACCAGAATGCATACAATGGCTCGAAAGCACCGATGTCGCTGCCGTGATGGGCGAAAAGGCGCTTGCCGGTGACCATGTCCGCTTTGCCGTCGCCGTTCAGGTCGCCCAAAGCCAGCGTGTGAAACTGGCTGAATTCAGTGTCTGCCCAGTGTGTCCTGAAGCTGCGCTTGCCGCCGTCAACGACCTGCTCGAGCCACGCCAGGCCGTAAGCATGAGACGAGCCGATGATTATATCATTCAAGCCGTCTTCATCTACGTCATGCACGAGTACCGGATGCGAAGCTCCGCCCCCTCTGCCCTTGGCAGGCTCGAAGCGATAGTCGGCGTGAAATTCCCACGGTGTATCGGTCGCACGCCGGGGCTGCTCATACCAGCCGTTCGGGGTGACAATATCGATTCTGCCGTCGCCGTTGATGTCGCCTAATCCGTTGCCGTGCACGTCGCCCTGTGTGCCTACAACGTGCTCGGCGAACCAGGGCTCTTTGTCGATGTGCTCAAGCCATGTCATGCCCTGGCCCTTTACCAGCGACCAGTGGTTGCACAGAATATCGTCGTCTCCATCGCCGTCAATGTCACCGTGGATGACGCCTTCCATATTCAGAGCGAAGTGAATTCTTCTGGATTTCCAGACGACTTCCTTTTTGCCCGGATTCTCATACCAGAACGCACCCTTCATGAACATCCAGCCGGAGCTGACGATGTCCGTCCATCCGTCGAAGTTTACATCCATTGCAAACTCGCTGTTGTCGTCGGTTTCCGGGCCGTTGGTCTCGGCGCCATCGCGAAAGTTTACATGCTTTGTCCATTCGGGGGCTTCGTACCAGTTTCGGCCGGAAGCTATATCCAGATCGCCGTCATTGTCTACGTCCAGAACTGATGCGCATTCACAAAACGGGCCGAACCAGTAGGTGTGGTTTGACGGGTCATGAACAGGTCCATCGATCTTGGTCGGAATAAAAATCGGTTCACCAGCCTGTGAAACAATGGGGGTAATAGCAAACAATACAATCAGAAAGCAGCGGCAGGTTTTCATAATCAAGTTTCCTTAAAAGAATATGTAGGGTGGGGCTTGCCCCACCATTATGGTCTTTATGCGTCACAAAGTCCATCCCGAACGATAGTTTGGCTTAATGTGCTCATTTGCTTTTTTGTTATTGGCGAATTTCATATTCTCAGAATCCCATTGAAGTTCCTTGTCCGTCCGGATTGCAATATTACCCAGGAGCACGGCCTCGGTGAGAATTCCCGCCCAGTCGAAATTACATCCTGCAGGCTCGCCGCCTCTGATGGCTTCAATCCATTCACCCCAAGTTCCTGACCGGCGTTTAAGTGTCTTGGACGGAAGCTTGTAGGCTTTCATTTTCGATTCGGGAATGATTCGATTCTCCAATATGATTCCCTTGTCTCCGATATACATATTACCCTCGTCGGGCAATTCCCTTCCGGGTTCCAGCTCGGCAGGGGGGGGAGGTTTCAGGCCGCCATCATACCAGATCAATCTTAATGGCGGCATGCCCTCGCGGGCGGGAAAATCATAGGTTACAATCGAAGCCAGAGGTGCGGTTTCATCGAAAACCTTGCTGGCGCTGGCACTGATTTTTGCTGGGTAGCGCAGTTTCAGGGCTTTGAATACATGATTGAAATGGTGACATCCCATATCGCCGAGGGCACCTGTGCCGAAGTCCCACCAGCCCCGGAAGTTCCACGGGTGGTATACCGCCGGATTCGGATTCCTGCTTGCTTTTACCTGATGCAAGGCCATGTCCTCTTTGCTCCACTCGGCAACAAAAGGCCGCATCGGCGCCGGACCAATCCAAAGGTCCCAGTCGAGGGTTGATGGGATCTGATCCTGTCCCGGAGGACGGAGCATTCCCTGTGGCCACAACGGCCGGTTCGACCAGACATGCGCTTCCCTGACGTCACCGATGGCCCCGTCCCAGATCATTTCACAAAGCCTGCATGCCGCATCTGTAGTATTCGATGAGGCGGTCACCTGTGTGGCGACGCCGGCCTTTTTTGCTTCCTGAACCAGTAAGCGATTCTCGTGAATTGTTCTGGTCAGCGGTTTTACACAAAGGACGTGCTTGCCTTTTCTCAGTGCCGCCAGGCTTATCACCGTGTGGGTATGGTCGGGCGTGCCGCAATAGACGGCATCGATTTTGTCGTCCTCGGCATTCAGCATCTCTCGATAATCGCGATATTTCTTTGCTTTCGGGAAACGGTCGTAAGTTTCCTTTGCATAGACATCATCAACATCACACAAAAAAGCAATTCTTGTGCCGGCCTGTCGGCTTATGCTGGTAATTTGCCCGTGCCCGACGCCGCCGATACCAATTCCCGCTACCTGGATCGTCTCGCTTGGAGGTATGCGGCCGGCCCCGCCGAGAACGTGTCGGGGAACAACTGTTATTCCCGCCAGTACAGGTGCCGCGGTTCGGATAAATTCACGCCGGGAGAATTTATTGCTCTGTTTGTTTATATTGCACTTGTCAAACTTCATATCACTGCTCCTCTTACTATAAAGCCATGAACTGTTTTAAATACTCATGGCTTTGCACCAGCGATTTTTGTCTCAACTGCAGAGAGCCTTCAAATGAACGGTCCTCAACCTCGACGCAGGCTGAACCGTTATATTTAATGTCCGTAAGGGCTGAGAAGAATTTGCCCCAGTCCACATCTCCGAGCCCGGGCAGCTTGGGCCGGTGAAAAGAAAGCGGCGTAGCCAGAATTCCCACGTCATTGAGCTCGTCACGCAAAATCTTCGCGTCCTTGATGTGAACGTGGAAGATGCGGTTCTTGAACTCATAAATCGGTTTGATATAATCCATGAACTGCCAGACGAGATGAGAAGGGTCGTAGTTCAGGCCGAAATTTGCAGATGGAATCTCCTCGAACATTCGCCGCCAGATGGCGGGCGACGATGCCAGGTTTTTGCCGCCCGGCCACTCATCATCCGAAAAGTACATCGGGCAGTTTTCAATGCCGATTTTAACACCTCGTTTCTCAGCATGTTTTACAATGCCCGGCCAGACCTTCCTGAACCGCTTGAAATTATCTTCGATGCTGCCGCGATGATCTCTGCCGATAAATGTATTTACATTTTGCAATCCCAATTTAGCGGCCGCATCTATGACCTTCTTAAGATGCGATATATATTGGGCGGCGTTTTTCTTGTCGGCTTCGAGCGGATTCGGATAGTAGCCCAGGCCGGAGATACTAACGCCATATTGCTCAAGGAAATTATGTGTTTCCTTTATTCTTTTATTGGTCAGCTTCGTTACATCGATATGTGTGATTCCGGCATAGCGCCTCTCGGCCTTACCAACGGGCCAGCACATTATCTCGACACAAGAGTAGCCGGTTTCATTGGCAAAAGATATTACCTGCTCAAACGTCTGGTCGGCCAGAATCGCACTTACAAAACCGAGTTTAATCATCTTCGCAACTCCTGTTATTAAACTTTCACCCACGACTTGGTTTGGTTGCTCTGCATAATCTTCTCACACAGGACAAGCTCACGCAGCCCGTCCCGGAAGGTCGGATAAAGGGCGGGCCCCGACGCCTCATCGTTTATTCTGGCATACACCTCCTTGAATAGTTGCTTGAACGTGTCGGGGAATCCTTCGTTGTGCCCGCCCGGATAATCAATCAAACTCATACACTCCGGATAGACTAAAGACGGATCTCGCATCTTGATTTCGTTATTGCCGTCGCGCTTGCCAATCCATATTTGATTCGGCGCCTCGGATTCCCACGCGACGGCCTGCTTCGAGCCGTCCATTTCAAAATAAAGCCTGTTCTTGCGTCCGGCGGCGACCTGGTTAACGGTCATCACGCCCCGGCCCTCGTTTTCGAACTTAAAGATGACCGTAGCATAGTCTTCGGTATTGATTGGCATGTCCTTGTAATCTTCCGGTTTCATAACCTTGCCTGCATAAGTCTCGACCGGCTTGAGCGGTTTCTTCCTGACTTTATGAAACGTCGCAAAGTCGGCACAGACTTCCACGATTCTTAGTCCGGTGACAAATTCTATCAAATCCATCCAGTGCGACCCGATGTCGGCGATGGCCCTTGACTGCCCGGATTGCTCCGTTTCCAGCCGCCAGTTGTAGTCCGTCGGATGAAACAGCCAGTCCTGCAGATAAGAGCCCTGCACGGCGAAGACCTCTCCGACCTGGCCCTTGTCAACCATCAATCGAAGCTGCCTCATAAGCGGATAATAGCGGATATTGAAGTTGACCGCATTGACAAGGCCCGACTTTTCCGCCATCTCGACGAGTTCCTCCGCCTCGGCAACGCTTATCGCAAGTGGCTTTTCGCAGATAACGTGCTTTCCCGCTTCCAGCACAGCTTTGGCCATTTCGTAATGCAGATAATTAGGCGAACAGATGTGAACGGACTGTATCTGCTTGTCCTTGATTAGTTCTCTGTAGTCACCGTAATGCTTTTCTACCCCGAGCAGCTCGGCCTTCGATTTAGCAGCATCGTCCGAACATTCCGCCAGAGCGACAACATCGATATTCCCCAATCGCCGCAGCGCCTCAATATGTGCCGGGCCGATGAATCCAGTCCCGATAACACCAACCTTAATTTTCGCCATATTCTTAATCCCTCTTTATTCTGTCTTCTTTCTTTTATAACATTCCTCCATAATCCCCTCGGTCCGGGTCGCCCCGAATCTCGTACAGCCGATTTCTCTGACCTTCAAAGCCATATCCAGGTCCCGCACACCGCCGGCGGCCTTTACCTGCACCTTCTCCGATACATTCTCCCGCATCAGCCGCAGGTCTTCCAGCGTCGCTCCGCCGCCCGCGAATCCGCTCGACGTCTTAACAAAATCTACGCCGGCTTGTTCCGCGATCCGGCACGCCTTTATCTTCTGCTCGTCCGTAAGATAGAAATTCTCGAAGATGACCTTCACCGGCACATTATGAGCGTGCGCAACCTTGACGACCGCCTCGATGTCTTTTTTCACATAATCGTAATCGCCGCTCAGCAGCTTGCCGATATTCAGCACCATATCCAGTTCGGCAGCACCGTCTTTAATCGCCTGCTCGGCCTCGAACTTCTTGACCTCGGTCGTATTATACCCGTGCGGAAAACCGATAATGGTCGTCGGCTTAACATCCGAGCCTTCCAGAAGTTTCGCCACCAATGCCAGATCGCTCGGGCTGCAGCAGACGGTCGCCACATCGTACTTGATAGCAATCTCGCACCCTTTACGAATATCCGCCTCGGTCAGTTCCGGCCGCAGCAGCGAATGGTCTATCATCTTTGCTATATCACGACATCTATAGTCCATAAATCTCTCCTGAATTCATATTCATTCATCCTGATGCATCACCCGGCTGCCAAAAGAGCATATATTATTTCCACCCCCGCGCCAAGACCAAATATTATCAGCCATATTGTTCGAATCGCTACGAACAGCCAGCCAAAAGCGAACGATAAAATTGACAAAAGGTCTGAAATACTATAAAATGTGATTGGTGAACTTCGAGAGCCGCAATTTAATATTTCATACAATGTAGCACAAAATGGGAAACGACAGATACTACAGCTTGAATTTGAACATTCGCGGCATCGGCCAATCGCCCACTCTGGCGATCAACGAACTAAGCAAGCAGTTGCAGGCTCAGGGCAAGCACGTTTATCGAATGGGTCTGGGTCAATCGCCCTTTCCCGTGCCGTCCCCTGTCGTCGATGCCCTGAAAATGTATGCTCATGAAAAAGATTATCTCGCCGTGAACGGCCTGGACATATTGCGTAAGGCCGTCGCCCGCTTTCACAGACACATAGACGGCGTCGATATAAGCCCGAAAAATGTGCTGATCGGGCCGGGATCCAAGGAATTGATGTTCCTGCTGCAACTGGTTTACTACGGCGACATTATTCTGCCGACTCCATGCTGGGTGTCTTACGCTCCACAGGCCAAAATCATCGGCAGGAACATCAGGCTCATTCACACCACCTTCGAGAACAAATGGCTGATTACTCCCGAGCAGCTTGAGACATATTTATCCAGCGAGAACGACCAATACAAGCCCCGCCTGCTGGTCCTCAATTATCCTTCGAATCCTCACGGCGGGACTTATACTTCGCAAGAGCTCAAGCCAATAGCAAAGATCGCACAGAAGCACGAAATGATTATCCTCTCGGACGAAATCTACGGCCAGCTTCACCACGAAGGAAAGCACGTTTCCATCGCACGATTCTATCCCGAAAGGACGATTATCAGCTCGGGACTTTCCAAGTGGTGCGGAGCGGGCGGCTGGCGGCTCGGCACGTTTGCATTTCCGCCGACTTTGGACTGGCTGATGAATTCTATGGCTGCCGTAGCGAGCGAGACCTACACGTCCGTCAGCGCCCCGATACAATACGCTGCCGTGCGGGCCTTCGAAGGCGGCATCGCGATAGAACGATATCTTTGCCACGCCCGCCGGATTTTGTCTTATATAGGAAAGCGAGGCACTGAAATCTTTGCCGGCGCTGGAATAAAAGTCCATCAGCCGGAGGGAGCGTTTTATCTGTTTATAGACTTTTCACAATTTTCAGACAAGCTCATCTCGAAAGGCGTCGTTGACAGCAACACTCTCTGCGAAAAGCTGCTTAACGATACCGGCGTGGCGATTCTGCCGGGAGCATCATTTCAACGTCCCGAGGAAGAATTAACGGCCCGCCTGGCGTATGTTAATTTCGACGGCTCCAAAGCCCTGGCAATGAGCGAGACGATTCCCTTAAGCCAAAGCCTGCCCGACGATTTTGCTGATTATTGTCTGGCCTCCGTATTCGAGGCGATAAACAAGATAGTAGATTGGATAAAATAATATTGTCATCCTCACGCAGACAGGAACAATAATCAATAGTCAATAGTCAATAGAAAACCTTTGGTGAGCGAAGTCGAACCATCATAAATCCCCTTGCCTTTTCCACAAAATTTTCAAACGTGACTCATAGTCCGTTGACCCATCGTCAATAAAAATTGCGCCTTCTGAACTTTTTTGAAGTTTTTTCTTATAATCCCTGCCGGTATTGCCGTTAATAATATAAATGGGGTGTATTGAAAACTTGATTTTCACATCATGATGGGATAACATGAAAAGTCCGCACCGCAGAGAGATTTTTTTGTAAGTACTGAGTTGTTTTGCTTCTTATAAAATATGATAGGAGACATAATGATAGTACTGATTGATGGTGTAAAATACCATCTTTTAATCCCTGAAAAGGAATCTGATTTAGAAAGTCATATCGAGGAGAATTATGAAGCAATTTTTGGTAAAGATTCCATTTATTTTCCTAAAAAGAAGATTAAGTCAAAAGCTGGCATAGGGACGATTCCAGACGCATTTGTTATAGCATTCGGCTCTCAGTTAAAGTGGAGCATTTTGGAAGTTGAGCTTGCTTCACATCCTGTTTATAATCATGTGTTTCCACAACTCACTAAATTCAGAAGGGCTATAGAAGATAGTTATACACGAAGACATTTAACTGACTTTTTTTATGATATTATAAAGTCAGATATTATTTTGGAGGCTAAGTTCAAACAGCAAATTGGATCTGGAGAAATTTATAAAGCAATAGCAGATATGGTCGCTGAAAAACCGCGGATAATTGTTGCTATTGACGAGAAAACAAAGGAACTTGAAGAGGCATTAAAAGATTTTGGTGGAGAAGTAGAAGTTGTCGAGTTTAAAGTTTTCCGACGCGAAGGAATTTCGGAAGAGATAAATGCCTTTCTATTTGAGCCTATATTTAAGTATAAAAAGCAAGCCCATACTATCAGTCGATATATTGACACTTCTAAATCAAAGTTAAGTAGTAGAAAAGGAAGTATTATAAATGCTGTATATAGTCGTTTTGATGAAAAAGGTGTTGACAACGTTACTTATAAGGAATGTGAAGAATTAGCTAAACAGGTAAAACCTGATACAGCTTTTAACAAGAATCATTTTTCTTGGTATAAAAGGGATTACAGAATAAAAAGGTATTCAAAGAAATCAACAATCAAGAAAAGGGTTAAGAAAGCACCTGTTAGTTATCATGAAGATTGCATCCGTCGGATTTCAGCTCAACTTAACAAAGTATTTATGAAAAAGAGGAGAAGCTTATACTCTAACACTAACGACGACACAAGACTTGTCTGCCTTGTGTCAAAAGCGTATATCAAGGGTAGTAAAAAAAAGGTTAGTTATTGGTACGGATTTGATCCTTCGCATAAAGATTTTCTTTTGGAAAAGAAGGATTCATTTGTTGCCTTAGGATGTGGTTCCGCCGATAAAGTTTTACTTATGCCTGCTAAGTTTTTTATTCCATTATTGGATAACATGAATAAAACTGAAAGTTTGAAACATTCTCACTGGCATGTAAAGATAAACGAGAAGAAATCACACCTTTTACTTGAGCAGCCATTGGGAAAAGAATCAATCGATTTAACAGAGTATGTTATTTGAAATATGTGGTAGATATTGTGAGTAAATATAACCGTCTTAAATTTCTAAAAGAAACAAAAGCGCGAGTTTTGCATTTTTGTGATAACTGCGACCAAGAAATCAAGAAAGGTGAAATATATTATCGTGAAAGTATTGGAATGGTAAACGCTCCAAGTATTAAACTTAGAGAGTTCTGCAAAAAGTGTTATGAAAAATATTGATTTGACATTTAATACAAACGTCAATACCCAAATAATTTTAAAATTTAAACACAATTAAAAATGGAGAGTTTTTTTATCATATTTATTTCGTTTACTTCTTGGATAAAGGGGATTATTTCACACCCCAACACGCCAGCGTATATTCAGGCTATTGCACTTCTAATAGCAACTGTAGCTGGATTCAACTATTTAAGAAAAAGAGCTGCAGAACAAAAGTTTGATTTAATTGTTAAAACGTATAAATCCTGTCTTGAAGCTTATGATGTTCTAATGAAATTAAAGCAAGCTCCATATTATTTTAAAGACAGAAAAAGTTTAGAAGAATTTCAGGAAATTGGTGCAAAGCGTTTTACAGATATTGTTTCGTGTGTAGCAGAAGGATATCTTGCATCTTTAGGTAAAGAGCAAGAGCTTTTTGACAACTTGTATAATTGTTATGCAGAAATGCGATTGTTTTTCAACAAAGAAAAGAAAGCATTAGAACCCATTACTGACTTATTATGGTCAAGGAATAGGATAAAACTATTATTAGAGATTCTCGTAAACAGCAAAAGTCAAGTAAGTCATCTGACATATCAAGCACAAAAAACAACCTTGAAAATCATAAGAGACGCAATGGTTCAAGTGTGGGAAAATATAGAGCTAACTGATTGGCAGGAAGAACAAGAAAAAAAAGAAGAAGAGATTAATGGCACAAAAAGGTTTAGGAAATTTTATTATCTTAATGATTTAATAAAACAAGCAAGAAACGATATTGATGAAATTTTCCCGAAGTTAATCAAGGGCAGGCATCTTAGAAAATAAAGTAAAGCGAGAATGGGAATTCATGAAAATATGTCATTTGATATAGCACAGCCATAAATTTACTATTTTTTATTCTTTCTTCGTGCTTACCTGTGGCATAGCCATTCGTGCCCTTCGTGGTTATTACCATTTATTATACCTAAGGCATAAATTTATTATGGCTAAGCCATAAATTGACAATTGACTATTTCTTTTTGTTCGGTATCCTCTGTACCAAAAATCAGCGTTTAAGGATTTGGTGTATATGAAATATGCAGGACTTGGCGATGAGCCGAAAAGAATAAAGGCCGCACGCGGCAACCCGGGCGACTTTCGAATTATTCAGCAATTCACATCCGAGGCGGCCGCCCGGGCCTGGGCAAAAAGAATGTTGAACCAGGGATATGAGACCGATACGACCGGCAAAGGATGGAAATACGGCTATACCTATACGGTCAGAAGATAGAATAAGGGAATTTAGAATTAAGAATGTAGAATTTTGAAGAAACTCTCCCGACGATTTGCCAAAATAAATGAGGTAGTAAAGAATGAAGAACATTAAGATTATTTTGATAACTGTGGTTTTGTCACTGGCTGTGGTGGTTGCTCTTCAGAATACACAACAGGTGGAAACAAAATTTCTTTTCACGTCTATAACGATGCCGCGAGTGCTGCTTCTTCTGGCAACTTTGGCGATTGGATTTTTTATAGGCATAATAACAGCAGGCTTACTTCGAAGAAAACCCGGCAAGTAATTGGGACAAAGAGAATTTAGAATTTTATATGCAGAATTATAAACAACTCAATAATCTGCGTGTATCTGCGTTAACTTGTGCCACCTGTGCCACTTGTGCCTTGGGTATAGATATAGGTATCCGCGGTTAATTGAAAATTAGAATGCAGAATACAGAAAACATTATCTACCAGGAAGAGCAGAAATTTGCATTGTGGATGCGCTGGCTGGTTTATCTTTCCATGGGCCTGTCGGTGGTGATTAGTGTTTTAGCATTGACAAAATTACCCCCTGCGGATAGCCCACAAATAAGACGTCAGATTGTTTTAGGCCTGACTGTCGGGATCGGCGTGCCGATTGCTATCGCGGCCCTTTTTTTGCTTTTAGAGCTTCAAACCGAAGTCCGGCCGGATGCTATATACGTTCGTTTTTTTCCATTTCACATCCGTTTCAAGCGGTTCGCACGAGAAGATTTGAGCGAATGTTACGCCCGGCAGTATAAACCGATACTGGAATATGGCGGCTGGGGGATTAGATACAGCCTCAGAAATGGTAGGGCGTATAACGTAAGCGGCAATAAAGGCGTCCAGCTTGTTTTCAGCACCGGCAAAAAACTGCTCATCGGCTCCCAAAGCCCGGAACAGCTCGAAGCCGCAATCCGCTCCATTATGTAAATAAAGACCTGTGATTATTTCTTCGTGTTTACCTGTGTCACAGCTATCAGCATAGATCCCTCGACGGAGTTTATCCTGTGCGTAGCCGAACGGGCTCGGGACGACTGTGCACGCAGGCCCGAACGGCACGGACCGCGTGCTCGTCGATAATGAACGCTGTGTAATGGAGTTTTTTTTAGAAAATCCTTGATTTTTGGAGTTTAATTTAGTATAATACCCAACAAATTGATAAAGTATACAAAATATGAAATACAGGATGAAAGACAACAAAAGCGGAAATCAGAAAACCAGGTTATCAGATTGCAGGAATCAGGAAACCAGGAGATCAGTAATGAATCGAGAATACTTTTAAAGATCTGTGTTAATCGGTGTAAACTTGTGCCATAGGTATCCGTGTCTGACAAAATGCTATTTGAAAAAACAAAGCCAATTTGTGAAAGGCCAATACGGCGTTAATCTAATAATATCAATAGTTTAAGGAGATTTTAGTGCCCCGGGCGGCTAAAAACAAACCCAATTTTTTGGTTCATAGTTCGTTGTTCATAGTTCATAGCAAAAACAAGGAAAGGGAGTTTGAAAAAACAAAGCCAATTTTGCTGAACAGAAAATAGACATAAGTTCTTTAATGACAAAGACTTAAGGCGAAAATCTCAAGTTTCCGCCCCCCGAAAACAAAGCCAATTCAAAGCCAATTCAAAGTTTACCCTGAGCGTAGCCGAACGGGCCAATTTCAAGCCCCCACACCCACGCCAAACGCCTCAAATCTTGCCCATTTTAACACCGTACATTGCTGAATGACTGCCGATTTTTGCTCCTGCTGGATTGTGAAAACAAGCCGTTGCCGGCGGGATGAAATGAAAATACGCCTGGAGGGATTCGGACCCCCAACCTTCGGTTCCGTAGACCGACGCTCTATCCAATTGAGCTACAGGCGCAGAATCTTTAAGCTTTGACAGTATAGTAAGTTGCCAGAGATTGTGTCAACGTAAATATCATGCATAAGCCGAAAAAATCACTCGTCGTTCAGCAATCGCCGCTCTGTCCAGCCTGAAAATACTATCTAGTAGCGGCGGCCCCTGCTATAATATCATGCTGATAAACCATAGCCGCCTATAGATTTAACGGCTGGCCATTATTGAAATACAGATTCAGCAGGAATAGGAAACAGACCATGAAGAACCAAACAGCAAACTCAGCTCGAACGAATAAAGGCATTACCCGAAGAAATTTCCTGGCGGGTACAGCAGCAGCCGCGGCTTTTACTATTGTTCCACGCCACGTCCTCGGAGGTGGCGGCAAAATCTCACCCAGCGAAAAAATCAACGTTGCAATCATCGGCACAGGCGGCCAGGGCATTGTTAACATGAAGCAACTATTCAACGAACCTGATGTTCGGATTTCCGCTTTGTGCGACGTGAATGAAGAGAGCGACTATAGCATGTTTTATTATGGAGGCACTGCCGGATTAAAACCGGCACTCGAACTGGTTAGAAAGCAATATGGTCAGCCTTGTCCGACATATCGGGATTACAATGAAATGCTTGATACTGAAGACGTCGACGCCGTCCTGGTTGCTACGCCGGACCATTCTCATGCCGTGGTTTCCCTGGCTGCCATAGCCAAGGGCAAGCACCTTTACTGCGAAAAGCCGCTCTGCCGTACGGTTTACGAGACCCGTGTGGTCACCGAAGCCGCTCGCAAGGCCGGCGTCGCTACCCAGCTCGGCAACTTCGGGCACTCCAGCGAGGATATCCGTCTTGCCTGTGAATGGATATGGGATGGTGCTATTGGTGATGTGCATGAAGTGCATGCCTGGACATACTCCGGGGCAAACCGCTGGACCAGCCTTACCGGTTTGCCCAAAGATACACCGCCCGTGCCGCCGGGTTTGGATTGGGACCGATGGCTTGGCCCCGTACCAGCCCGCCCGTATCATCCCGACTACGCACCGGTCCGCTGGCGCGCCTGGTGGCAGTTCGGCACCGGCACGATAGGGGACTTTGCCTGCCACCACCTTGACCCGGCCTTCTGGGCACTTAAACTGGATCAGAGCGAGAACTTCAGTGTCGAGGCCAGCTCATGTGGTACGACCGAAGAGACCTGCCCCGCGGCATCTCTGATTTATTTCGATTTCCCTGCTCGGGCCAGTATGGCACCGGTTCGCGTCACCTGGTATGAAGGAGGAATTATGCCGCCACGCCCTAAGGAGCTGGAAGAAGGCAGAAGCCTTGGCAATCATGGCATCCTGTACATAGGAACCAAGGGCACCATCCTTGGCGGCGGTTGGTCGAGGTCCCCTCGCATAATTCCCGAAACTAAAATGAGGGCCTACCGCAAGCCCCCGAAGACTCTGCCCCGTGTCAAGGGACACCATCGCGACTGGCTCGATGCCTGCCGGGGCAAAGGCCGACCGAGCGCACATTTCGACTACTCCGGGCCGCTTACCGAATTTAGCCTGATGGGTAATGTCGCGCTGCGTGCCGGCAAGAAACTTGCCTTTGACTGGAAGAACATAAAAGTTACGAATGTTCCCGAAGCCAATGAATTCATCAAGCCGCACTATCGTGAAGGCTGGATAATATAGATTAAGATTAGGTATGTAGGAGGAAACCTATGAGAAGGCGAGATTTTATCGCAGGCACAGCATTGGGCCTGGCGACATTGTCAGCGGGGCGGCCAGGGCGGGTAAAAGCAAAAGGAGCAAAGTACAAAGTTGCGGTTATCGGCAGGACCGGGCGAGGTAACTACGGCCACGGGCTGGATGTGGTCTGGAACGATATCGATCAGACTGATGTTGTAGCTGTAGCTGATCCGGATCCGAAAGGACGTGCCGCTGCTGCTAAACGGCTCAACGCTCCGAAGAGTTTTGCCGATTATCGCCGGATGCTTGAGATCGAGCGCCCGCAAATTGTAAGCGTGGCTCCTCGCTGGCTCGATTGCCATCACGATATGGTGTTGGCTTGCGCTGAATTCGGCTGTCATGTGTTTCTTGAAAAACCCATGTGCCAAAATCTCGAACAGGCGGATGCCATGATTGCTGCACTTGAAAAAAAGAACCTGAAACTGGCGATTGCTCACCAGACACGCTACGCTCCGGCACTGGCCCATGCTAAGAAGGCGATTGACGAAGGTATGCTCGGTGATATTCTCGAGCTGCGCGGCCGGGGCAAAGAAGACCGTCGCGGCGGCGGTGAAGACCTTATGGTGCTCGGAACGCACATAATGGATTTAATGCGTTTCTTTGCCGGCGATGCGAGATGGTGCTATGCCAACGTTAGAGACAATCAAGAGCCTGTCACCGAAAAGCATGTTCGTGACGGAGCGGAGGGAATCGGCCCGCTTGCCGGAGATGAGATTCATGCCGTATATCGTTTTGACGGGATGACGATGGGATATTTCTCAACGCATCGAACTCGGCATGGAGCGGCGAAGCGCTTCGGGCTGCAAGTTTACGGTAGCAGGGGGATTATGACAATGACAACGGGTGCCGCGCCGGAGATATGGTTTGTGGATGATCTATCGTGGCAGCCCGGACGCAGCAAAGCCCAATGGAAGCGGATATCGAGCGCTGGTGTTAACAAGCCGGAACCACTCCAGTATCCCGGCCTCGATTACGGCAACCGACTTATTGCTCTTGATCTGATTCGAGCGATTGAAACTGATACCCAGCCGAAAGGCGGCGTGTACGATGGGCGTGCGGCACTGGAAATGATACTGGCAATATACGAATCGCACCGGCTCGGGGAACCGGTTGAACTGCCGCTGAAGAATCGCAGGCACCCGCTGAGTATGCTGTCTTAGATGAGGATAGATATCATTGGAGGTTATTATGTTTCTGAGTAGACGAAGAATCGCTTTTGCTATTATGGTATTTCTTGCCGGCCTTGCAGTCAGCAGCAGTGCCCGGGAAACAAATCAAAGCAACGTTCGCAGCTTCGGTGCTGTCGGCGATGGAGTAGCCGATGACACCATCGCGATACAGAAGGCGGTCGATTCCGGCCTCGGTGCGATTATGTTATCTAAAGGCGTATACCGTATCAAAAAGCCGATTGTGATTGATCTGGACAAAACCGGCTACACATCGTTAAGCGGCGGGGGAGTCGCCCGCATTGTTATGGCCGGACCGGGTCCCGCCTTGAAATTTGTCGGCACGCATTTTAAGTCGGCCGATCCGGAGGGATTCGCGGAGAATGTCTGGCGGCGACAACGCATGCCACTCGTGGATGGAATCGCAATCGAAGGTAGTCATTCGGATGCAGTCGGTATAGAGGCAGTCGGGACCATGCAGTTGACGATTTCGCGAGTACATATCTGCAAAGTGTTGCACGGTATCCATCTGACCAGTAACAACCGTAATCTGATTATTTCTGATTGTCACATCTACGAGAATCGCGGCATCGGCATTTTTTACGACAATGTCAACTTGCACCAATCGAATATAACCAGTTGCCACGTCAGCTATAATGATCGTGGCGGCATTGTCTCAAGAGGCGGCAACGTCCGCAACATTCACATAACAGGCTGTGATATTGAGAGTAATATGAGTCCCGAAACACCACCGACTGCAAATGTCCTGATCGACTGTTCGGACAGTTCTTACGGAACCGGTGAAGTGGCCATTACGGGCTGTACAATTCAACATAACAGCCCTTCGCCGGACTCGGCTAACATTCGTATTATCGGCAGGAGTAAACCCGACCGAAACAATAAACCTGTTCGTGAAGGCAACGTAACCATTACCGGCAACGTTCTCAGTGACGTTAAGGTCAACGTTCATTTAAAAGAGTGCCGGGGCGTTATTCTTGCGGGCAACACCTTCTGGATGGGCTATAATCACAATCTTTTGATTGAAGATTGTTCGAATATCATTGTCGGCGCCAACAACTTCGACAGGAATCCACGCTACAATTACGGCAACAGTCTTGAGGCGCGAAACAGCCTTCTTGTGCGTAACAGCGTCGATTGTACTCTTTCGAGTCTGCATGTTACCAATGTATGGAAAGCTCCTGCCGCCCTGACAATCGAAAACTGCAGACGGATGAATGTTACTAATTGCACGATTCTTGACTGTGACAATATAGGGCTGCTGGTAAAAGACACGGTCGATAGTCGAATTTCCGGTTGCTTGATCAGTGACAATCGCCCGGAAGCCGAATCTGTGTCACTTAAAATGACCGGTGGAAAGGGCAATATGGTCATTAATAACCTGCTGACTACGGCACCACAGATTTCTGAGAATGCCGCGCATGTGTCAGGAAATCTTCATCCTTAGTATTTTTAATCGATGCCCTCTTTTTTTGAATATCAAATTCTCAGATGCGTTTGTGTTCACTGACCTTTATGCTCTTGCCATGCTGCGCGTAGTTTCTCGTAATGTTTCCGGGTACCCTCGGCAAGCAGTGACAGGATATGTTTTGTTTGCGCGCCGTCGCCCTCGAAGACTTCGAAGTAATTTTTTTCGATGAGGGCCTGTTCGAGGTATACGGCCGTCGACAATGCTTTAATCAATTGAATATCTGAGTAACGTGCTGTATTTGCCAGATTCTTTACATATTCCGTTGAGTTTTCGATAGCTCCTATTTTGAACCTTTCTACTACAAAATCCTCAGTACTTTCCTCAACAATTGTTTGAAGTGAGTTTATGCAGTCGGCATGCTGGATTTCTTCGCTTGAGAATTTGGTCCAGAAATCTTTATATTCCGGGAATTTTTCGGCGTAAACCTCGTACAGTTCAGCGAGTGCCAGTTCGTGCTCCTTCAAGGCATCCAAAATCTCATCGGGTGCTTTTGCTATGTTCATAGCTTATCTCTCCTGATCAAGAATTTATAGTCAAGCTTAAGCAAGACTTTTTGTACTATTTAAGCTCTAATCGGCAAAATGTTGTTGTCGAGATAAGTTTTTCTTTGTGAACTGTGTTTCTCTTGTGATATCTATTTACCCTTGAGAAGCCAGATATTGCGGAACTGGATCGGATGTCCGTGGTCCTGCAGGTGAATGGGCCCGGTGGCCTCGCTTTTTCCTTTCCACCTGTTGCCGGAATAGGGAATCTCTACATCATCGTGTACTTTGATACCGTTTTGATAAACGGTGATACGTGCATTCTCTTTAATGCTGCCGTCGGCATTGAGTCGCGGAGCCCGGAATTTGACGTCGTAAGTCTGCCACGTTTCAGGCGGAAGGCACGCATTGACTCTGGCCCGCGCCCGATTATACAGGCCGGCACAGTCGCCGGAAGTATGTACAAGGCCGAACGAGTCCAGCACCTGTACTTCGAATTGACCTGCAAAGTATACTCCGCTGTTAGCGCGTCCCTGCCCGCGGTTGTTCGGCTCCAGCGGTAGTTTGAATTCGATATGGAAATGCTCGATATCCCCGAAGTGCTCTTTCGAATTGTTGCCTCCTTTGTTTACCTGCATCGCTCCGTTATCGAGCCTCTTCCATTCGGAATTCGTCCAAGCGCTGGTGTCTGGTTTGACACCTTCATTGAAAGGCAGCAACACAACTGCACCCTGGGGTGGTTTCAAACCTTCCTTAGGCGATTTCCGCACAAATTTTTCCAATTCGAAGTGTTGCCCATACTCGGAGCGCGCAGATATATGGCCATTTTGAATCTGTCCACTCCAGTGGTATCCACCTGCCCTGTCACCGATGTGAACGGTCGAACCTTGTCTATGGCCGTAAATCTCGATGTCGGCTCCATCTTGATTTTCGTCGTTCGGTTTTGCCTTGATTACGATGCGATAATGTACGTCATCGCCCTCAGCTATGACTTTAGCAGAAGCTTGCATCGTTGTCATGCCGTCCGGATGGAACGTTCCTTTGTATTCGCCCATAAAAGGATTCGCCAAAGTGACCGATGTAAATGTCGTTAACGCTGCTATAGCCACAAAAAGTTTGATGTGCCTCTGTGATTTCATTTTACGTTCTCCTTTTTCAATAGCTGTTAATATTTCGATGAGTGACTTTAGTCGGATCAGGCTTTAAGCCGGCTTACTTGATTTTCAGTGAATCTTTATCCGGAAGTTTCGGAAAAGCCGCGTGTGGTTCAGCCTGATACCAAAACGCCACCGAAGATAGGTCATCCTGTAGAGGTAGATATCTTCCTTCGCTTTGCCATCCTAATGCCTGTATGGTGACTTTCAAATCTTTTTCAAATCGTATGGGGTCCAAAATATGCCAGCGGTACAGACTGAAACGCGGCTGTTCTTCCGACCTTATTACCTGGGGCATACCGGCATATGCTGTGTCGAATTCCTGATACTCACCGGTTCCCGGTTTGTGGAAGCCGTACGAGCCGCAAAAATAATCCTCCGTTCCGGTGCCGCAAATCGTCGGGAATTCTTCATCGCCGTCCATGAAGAATTTGATTTCGCCCTCGCCCCACCAGCCCGGGCTGTTCGAACCCCATGTCATATAGGTCCCGACGTATTGTCCCTGTCCGCGCACGCCGTCGAGAATCGTATAGTCCTGTTTATAAGGCAGCGGGTTAACACGCCGGAACTGAGCGTGCAGGTAGCCAATATCGGCAGGAATATCGGTTAACGTATAATCGATCTGGTAGTACAAGACCATATCCTTTTCATCGATATTAGTCATTGTAATCTTGAAGCCTTTGCGGAACGGCATCAGCCAGTAGCAGTTGAATCCGCTGCCGGGATTCACACAAACGGCCAGTGATGAAATTGTCGTATACTGTCCCATGCCGCAGGCAAAGAAATCACCGGCGGGGCATTCTATCGATGGTGTTTCCTCGTCGTCCCAGTAGAAACGCAGAATATTGAACCGGTTGTTGCCTGTCGGAGTCATCCATATGTGCTGGATCGCCCCGGAACCTTTGATATCGGCCATGACGAATGTTTGTCCGGCTTTAATTACTACCGAAGGAGAGACTTTCCATTTTTGACCCAGCTCGCGGGCGGCGTTTGCTCCGGTGCCTTCGGTTGCCATGCCTCCTTTGCCTTTTTCTCCTGTGAAATTCTCAGGGCTGACGGAGCGCGTCTGGGCGGAAGATAAACGAGGCAAATTGTCAAGCCCCATTTTCAAACCGTCAAAATTCATGCTCTGCTCGCATCCAATTAACGAGAAAACGAACAAGAACAATATACCTGACAACAAAATACTGAGTTTTTTCTTCGTAAGTTTCATAATTTGTCCTTTCCTGTTTTTACCTTGTTAATACGAAGACATTAATCCTTTAATTCAATGCCTCTGGTCACTAACGGGTCGAAACGATACGGCGATTCGTTCGCTGCCCAGGCCATGCCGCGAAGCATCAGAATGCGAAAATACGGATCATCGAATGTCCATGTATAGTGTCCGAGAATACAACTGAAGACCCGACCCTTACCATACTCATAGCAATAGAACATCGGTTCGGGCCTGGTCTGGTCGGATTCTTCGCTGATTGTCTCGTCGGATGTAGCCAATATCGTGACTTTGCTGCGGTCACCTTTTAAGGGCCAATAAGCTTCGTCCAGCAAATCGATCGTTTCCGGCAGCCCCAGACAGATTGGATGTTCGGCTGCTGTAATCTTCAGAGATACCTGGCCATGACGCCAGCGTGTATAACCGTATTCCCATGCCAGCCCCATAAGATGTGCTGCTTCGTCGACAATATTTACACCTTCGGGAATAATCACGGCGGGATGAAGTATGACATAACCACCGCCGCGAGAGAGGAACTTTTCCAAATCCTTGAGTTTTTCTTTGTCATACTGAACGTAGCAGAACGCGGCGATCAAATCGGCCTTCTCGAATTGCTCGGCGCTCGGCCATCCATAGGCCGTCGATACTTTAACCTTCGGCGTTCCGGCGAGCGTCTGTTTCTGTTTACCTTTCGGTGCAGGGCCATAGAGGTTGACTTGCTTTTCCTGCCCGGCGTCTTTTCCGCCGAGCAGCACAGCCCAGCGTTTTTGCCATAGAGGGTAATCATGCTCGTTTTCGGCGTGGTCCTTCTTGAAAGCAACAAGAACAATGTTCAGCTCGCGTAATTTTTTCGCTGCCGGCGGTTTCGGGGCTTTGGCAAGGACCGCTTCGACTTCGCTGCTACTGCGAGGTTTCGGTGCCTTGGCTGCGAACAGGTTCGAAGTGAGTTGCATGCTGATCATTGTTGAAATCAGCAGATAGAGGGCTACTCTGTTTTTCATAAATTCCTCCTTTGAGGCGATAACATTTGCAATAGACTATATTTAGCAATCAGCATTTTTATTATAGCAGTATATTTGACGATAAATTTGAATCCAGACAAATATTGCTGTCTCCGAACGGGATTGCAAGAAAAAAAAATTAAACACCCAAAAGGTCGGGGATTTTGCAGGAATTTTACTTGACATAAAATGATAGATTGATGTACACTAATACAAGTGAAGCACAGATCCACTTAGTTTTCTGTCTTAGGCAATATAGCTTTAGATCAGATTAGATTTCTATAGCTTTTTTGCTGCTTAATAGAAGGAAGGAGGTGGCAACTCAAAGATGTTCTGAGCGGATGAGGATAAAATTCAGCGAACGCTCAATTATTGTCCATCGTTTTATTATCTTAACTTTCAATAAGGAGGATCATTATGTGTAAGAAATTGATTTACTTGGTTTCTTTTGTTTGTGTGCTGGGTTCGGCTAATAACGTATCTGCTGATATTCCCGTAGATCCGAATCTGGTTATATACTACTCCTATGATGATGTCGGCTTGATCGTCCCCGATGAATCGGGAAGAGGCCACCATGGCACCGTATGCGGCGACGTCTCGGGAGCTCCCAGTGGTATCAAGTGGTTTGGGGCCGCTGAATTCCTGGGAATATGGGGGCCGACGGGCTATAGTTATCTCGATCTGGATAGCCCGCATTATCCTGAGGAGGATATTCCCAAGACGGCCATCACACTTGCCGCCTGGTGCAAATGTCGCGATACCGGTCAGCATCACGCCCTGATGAGTACAAGAGCATCCGACAACACATGGGTTATGCACCCTCAGGTCAACAGTGACGGAACCTTTCGGTGGCTGCTCCGCACCTACGGAGGTGCTACCATCTACAATATGAATGGGGTAGGCACACACGGGTGGGATGAATGGCTCCATTATGCGGGAACCTACGACAGTGTGACCGGTAGGATGATCCTGTATATCGATGGAGAAATACCTGCAAATGGCTCGAGAAATGTGACTCCTGGTCAACTTATCGCCGACTGGGGGACGGGTGCTCGCGTGGGATACAATATTGACAATGCAAGGCCCTTCACCGGCATCATGGACGAGCTTTATTTGTACACGCGGGCGCTCTCGCAGGATGAGATAAAGGACTTGATGGTATCTGATGGTTTACCAACAGAAAAGGCCTCCCATCCCAGCCCGGTAGACGGCGCTGAGCTTGAGACCACGGCGACGGTTCTCTTATGGCTGCCGGGAGCATACGCAGTATCGAGTGATGTGTACTTCGGTGAGAGTTTTGAGGATGTCAACAATGGCACAGGTGATACGTTCAAGGGCAACCAGACGGATGCCCAATTTATTGTTACCGATCTTGCCTGGGGCAAGACATATTATTGGCGAATCGACAGCGTGAATACGGACGATCCCAACAGTCCGTGGAAGGGCGACGTCTGGAGCTTTTGGCTTCGTCCCCAGACAGCCTGGAATCCCAACCCGTCTGATAATGTCAAGTGGATCGATCCCAATGCTTCGCTTAGCTGGAGCCCGGGTTCCCATGCCGTTATGCACTATGTGTACTTTGGTGACAGTTTTGACGACGTCAATAACGCCACGGGTGCGTCGTCCCAGTTCGAAACGACCTATGAACCGGCCGGCCCCCTGGAATTCGAGAAGGTTTACTACTGGCGGGTTGACGAGTTCGACCAGTCGGGAACAATGAATAAGGGCGAAGTCTGGCGCTTTACCACCAGGAGCGCTGACAGCGGTCTTAAAGGAGAATACTACAAAGGGGATTTTAAAACTCTTGTACTGACCCGTACAGACCCAAGAATCAACTTTGACTGGGGCACCGGTTCACCGGATGTGAACGTCCCCGAAGATGACTTCTCGGTACGCTGGACCGGCGAACTGGAGGTGCCATTCACATCGGAATGGACATTCACGAGCAGTTGCAATGATTGGGTGCGTCTGTGGGTGAACGACCAATTGCTCTTTGACAAGTGGGGGCTACAGTCGGGTGTAGAATGGATCGGGATAATTAACCTCGTCGAAGGGCAGAAATACAGCATTGTAATGGAGTACCATGAAAGTTCTGGTGATGCGTATGCTAAGCTATACTGGAATAGTCCTTCCTGGCTTAGTCCATATCAGCCGAAGCAGATTATTCCGCAAGGTGCATTTTCACTGCCGCTAAAGGCCAGGAATCCGAAGCCAATTAACGGCACCATTGGTGTGCGGCTAACAGATGTTCTTACATGGCAGCCTGGAGATGATGCTGCTTCGCATGAGGTGTACTTTGGCACGGATGCGAACGCCGTCGCAAATGCAACCAAGGACTCACCCGAGTATAAAGGTATCAAGGCAATTGGTGACGAGAGCTACGATCCGGGTAAGCTTGCATGGGACACTACGTACTACTGGCGTGTGGACGAAGTAAATGAAGCGAATCCGGACAGTCCATGGATCGGCGACTTATGGAGTTTTGCTACAGGCGACTTCTTTGTCTTGGATGATTTTGAGTCCTACGATGCCGGCGATAACCAGATATGGCACGTGTGGCTTGACGGTTTGGGCTACGGCACGCCGGATAGTCCGCCTTACTATGCCGGTAATGGTACCGGTTCGGCCGTAGGTGATGAGAATACACCTTCTTATTGTGAAGAAATAATCGTCCACGGCGGCCGTAAAGCCATGCCGATGGAGTACGACAACAATAAGCAGGGCTACGCGATGTATTCGGAAGTTGATATGACATTAAGCGAAACGCGAAACTGGACAGATGAAGGCGTAAATGAATTGTCATTGTGGTTCCATGGCGATGCTTCCAATTCCGACGATCCGTTGTATGTAGCAATAGCCAATAAAACAGGTACACCTGTAGTGGTTGAACATGATGATCCGGGCGCAGCGGTGATTGGGGCCTGGACAGAGTGGGTTATACCGCTGCAGAGTTTTGCCGATGGCGGCATTGATCTGACCGATGTTGACAAGATAATGCTCGGTGTTGGGACAAAAGGTAACCTGACGACTCCGGGTGGAGCAGGAAAAATGATTTTTGATGACATTCGACTGTGCCGATCGGAAGAGGCTGCTGAATAAGCGTCTTTCTTATAAGAAAATCAGTATCAGCATGAATTCGGGGCTTATACCATTCGATAGGGTATAGGCCCCGTTTATTTATGTGCCGGCCTGATATAGAATTAATTACTCAATGAGATCGTAATGGGATGCTGATATTGAAGGGCAAAAAAAGGTCTTAGCGGCGCCATTCGGCTTTGCGGACCATCAAGGGAGGCATTTGTTGAGGACTTACCGTCCTGCTGCCCGGGTGCACGCAGGTTCTGCAGCTTGGATACCAACGAATGGCGAACAGTTTCGGTTTCAAGGGTAATATTTGTTTTTTAAATCTTGCAAACATAATCATTAATTTTCCATCAAATCCAGCTACAGTGGCAGCACCCTCCCATATCGGCAAATTCCGAGACCAACTTTCTTTTATTACAGCTAAATTTTACATTGTTTTGTGAACGCTGTATTCATTGGTTTGCTTTGGTTTTGTCCCTCGCTTACCTGATACTTTTCCAACTGATTGGTTGTTTGTCGATTTCGAGTATTTCTATGCTGCTGATAAGCCATCGTTTATCAGGTTGTTTTCGGAGGGATAGTCTGGCCTTTACAAGAAGAAACGATTTGTACTCGGTGAGGTAACTGTTTTTATCTAAAATTATCACAGTAAATAGAGTTACAGTTGCAACCGAGTCCGATATATTTATCAGCCGGCTGGGTTTTTTGATTCTATCGACCAAAGGTTTTGACAATTCTCTTTTGCAGTGTTCCAGCAAATGTTGTTTTGTGCTGTGATACGAGTCGCTGTAATTATTGGCAATCGTTTCTCCAATTGCCCTGTAATCTTCCTGCTGGACGGCATTTATTGCGGCTTTAATTGTGGAATTGATTTTCTCAAGGTCAGTTTGGACAAGAATATCGATGCCAAAAGCAGCAATAACTAAACAGACCGGTATTAGTAGCTGCCACCATCGGCGTTTTTCAGGACAAAAGCTGCGGAAGGTAAACATGCCGAATAAAACAAGAACTGCCGCACCCACCAACGTCCACGGTTGTTCAAAAATATCGAACATGTTCTGGATTCTCTCTTAGAGTCGATACATAGTAATATACGACGGATTACATCCGTTGGTTTCATATCGGGACAAGAATGCTCGGTACATACATTTAATGTATTCGACCGAAAATATTAATATTGCCTTGAGTATCGTAGCTAATTTGTGTGTATAAGGCAATATCTTCGTAGGAAGTAAAGAGACACAGTAATTTGTAGTAGTATTGCCAATATTAGGTCAATGCCGGTCCTGGTAGATACGAGTAGTAGGCCATAATTGGTAGCCCCTGTGCATAAATTCAATGTCCTCCCGTTCGCCTGAGGGGGGGGTCTGGTTGAATACACTTTCATCCCCCTCGCCTGCACGGGTCGCCATATCCATAGTCAACTCGTTTTCCCATCTGTGCTTTTCCGCTCTACCGTCTGCGTATGAAAATGTGCTTCTTTTGTTATGCCAGATGGCCAATGGATCAATCCAATTTGTTCCTTCGGGACTCATGACCCACGAGCCCGTGTTATAACCCCTCGGATCGATTTCCTCAACGAAGACATATTTAAGAGATGGATTTTTTATTTCCGCATATGACCAGAGAGCCCTGGCACTCCAGTTAGTAAATCTTTCTTCTCCGAACATTGTGCCGGCTATGGAATAACTGCGAAAGGCAAATTGGGGCGGACGCATTTTTCTCAAGTCACCGGGGCAGCGGTATACATCGTGGTTTTTTACATAAGTCCAGAGTAAGCCTCTTTCTATGGCTTCTTTTTTTAGCACTATCGGATCTCCGGAGCCGCTTGACGGAGTGTCTACCCAGTCCAACAATCTACCGTCTTGTCGATTTCCAACATGGCCACCTACCATTTTGGCGTCATAGTCATCCTTGTACAACAACCAGCTCAGTGTCAGTGCTCTTAAATTGCTGACGCAGCGAATAGCGTTGGCCTGGTCCTTAACAAGATGTAAAGTGGGTAGTAAAATTGCCATCAAGACAGCAATAATTGCGATAACGACCAGCAGCTCAATCAGTGTGAAAGCTCGGGTTTTCATTACATTCTTCCTTTCCTGCACGAAGCACTAAAAGTAGGCTTTTAGTACAAAATCAACCTCTGCGACCTTTTATATTTTCCTTCAAGTTACTATGATGCGCAAAAGCAATGTTGTGTTCCATTTTTTCGTTGTTTGACTAATTTCCCATATTATACCGCGTTTATCGTACTATGTCAAGCTGGGCATTCCAACAATTATCAGTATTTTGGCTCGGAGATTAATATTGTATTATATTCGAAGCTCTCGTTTTACTTCGTCGATTTTATCAATCGCAAAGTCCAGATCATCTATGCTGTGGGCAGCGGAGATTTGCGTGCGAATTCTTGCTGCCCCCTTGGGAACTACCGGATAAGAGAATCCTATGACGTAAACACCTTTCTCCAGCAATTTCTCTGCCATTTGCTGTGCTAAAACAGCGTCGCCAAGCATAATCGGTACTATGGGATGCTCGCCGCCGATTACATTTAATCCAAGTCCGGCGATTTTCTGCCGGAAATAACGGGTGTTTTCTGCGAGTTTGTCGTGTAGCTCCGTCGATTCCGAGAGCATCTCCAGGACTTTAAGCGAGGTAGCGGCTATAGCCGGCGCCAGTGTATTGCTGAACAGGTAAGGACGTGATCTCTGGCGGAGCAATTCGATGATTTCTTTTCGTCCGCTGGTGAATCCACCGCTGGCCCCGCCGAGTGCTTTACCGAGAGTGCCCGTGATAATATCGATGCGTCCCATTACGCCGCAATGCTCAGGTGCCCCGCGTCCGCGCTTGCCCAGCACGCCGGTCGCGTGTGAATCGTCCACCATGACCAGAGCATCGTATTTTTCGGCAATCTCGCATATCCGGTCCAGCTTTGCTATCGTTCCATCCATCGAGAATACACCGTCGGTTGCAATCATGCGAAATCGTGCTGATTGGGCTTCCAGCAATTTTTCTTCCAGATCCTGCATATCGCAGTTTTGGAACCGTAGTCGCTGGGCCTTGCATAGACGTATGCCGTCGATAATACTGGCGTGGTTAAGCTGGTCGCTGATAATGGCATCCTCGACGGCCAGAAGTGTCTCGAAAAGCCCGCCGTTGGCATCAAAACATGAGGAGTATAGAATCGTGTCTTCTGTGCCGAGAAATTCTGAGATTTTTTTTTCTAATTCCTTGTGCACCTGTTGCGTGCCGCAGATAAACCGCACCGACGACAGGCCGTATCCCCATTTGTCATAGCTTTCCAGTGCGGCCTTAATAACCTCGGGATGGTCGGCCAGACCCAGATAATTATTGGCGCACAGGTTGAGGACTTTCATGCCGGTCTGTACTGTGATCATTGCATCCTGAGGGCTGGTAATGATGCGTTCGGACTTGTAGAGTCCGCTGTCGTTAATTTGTTTGAGTTCTTCGGTAATATGAGATTTCATCCGACCAAGCATAACTTATTCCTCGCTATTGTGGTTTATTGCGTCCAGTCAAGAATCACTTTTCCTGATTCGCCCGATCTCATGACTTCGAAAGCCTTTTCGTATTCTGTATAATGATAACGGTGGGTTATCAGAGGCATCAGATCAATTCCGCCCTGAATCAGCATCGTGGCTTTGTACCATGTCTCGAACATTTCCCTGCCGTAGATACCTTTGATTGTCAGGCCGTTGAAGACAACATAATCCCAGTCGATGGTGGTCTCCGGCATGATTCCCAGCAGTGCGATTTTCCCGCCGTGGCACATGGTTGCGAGCATGTCCTTGAAGGCCTGCGGATTGCCCGACATTTCCAGGCCGACGTCAAATCCTTCTTTCATTTTCAGCTTCTTAACGGCATCTTCAATGCTCTGGCTTCGGACGTCCAGCGTCAAAGTAGGCCCCATCTTTTTGGCCAGCTCCAGACGGTACGGATTCACATCAGTAATCACAACGTAGCGTGCTCCGGCATATTTAGCTACGGCAACGGCCATGCAACCGATAGGGCCGGCCCCGGTTATCAGCACGTCTTCGCCGATTAAATCATACGACAGAGTGGTATGCACTGCGTTTCCGAACGGGTCGAAGCAAGCCAGCACGTCTTTCGGGATGGTGGTATCACAATGCCAGATGTTGGAGACAGGGATAGACAAATATTCCGCAAATGCCCCATCCCGATTTACGCCGATACATTTCGGTTCCGTACAGAGATGCCTTCGGCCGGCCAGGCAATTTCTACAGCGTCCGCAGACGATGTGCCCTTCGCCGCTTACAAGCTCGCCCAGTTCGACATCGTGCACGTTGCTGCCGATTTTTTCGACGATTCCGACAAATTCATGGCCTATGACCAGCGGTGTTTTTATGGTCTTTTGAGACCACTTGTCCCAGTTGAAGATATGAATGTCGGTACCGCATATCGCAGCCTTTTGAATCTTGATTAAAACGTCATTCTCGCCGATTTTAGGAACAGAGACATCTTCCAGCCACAATCCTGGTTCGGATTTCTTTTTTGTCAATGCTTTCATCGATTCGTTTCCTCAATATAGCTAAATGAAAGACTGCTACACTCATGAACTGCAAACGGATAGAACAGTTCACCATTTTATTTTCTGCAGCTCGCTTGTCTTGCGGTGGTCCGTCATGTCCGGCATTAGTGCCGTTATCGTAATAAAGCCTTCTGCTAACGATGTAGTATCGGTTGGATTCTCGTCGAGGAGATGTGAGCCACCGGCCAGTTGGAAAACAGTCTGTCCCTGCTCATTTGTTTGGCGGATGTAGTATTCGTCGAATCCTTTGCTGGAGTGCGGCACGACTCTCACGCCTTTAGGTTGACCTTTCGATAGTGCCGGGATATTGATATTAAGCACGTTGCCCTTTTTTACCGGCATTAGCTTCTTAAGAACATCGACACAGTGCTTGGCTGCCTGCTCGTAGTCCATGTACTCTTCCCGGTAGAGACTCATTGCGACGGCCGGGATTTTCAGAAACGCGCCTTCCATTGCCGCGGCGACTGTTCCGGAATAATAAACATTAATACCAGCATTGGCTCCATTGTTTATACCGGCAACGAGCAGGTCTATCGGATCGGCGTGTAGCTGCATTACCGCCAGCTTGACGCAATCGGCGGGGGAGCCCTGGACGCTGAAACCTGTGAATTGGCCGTTAATGTCAACTTTGTTGCAAACCAGAGGCTCGGAGAAAGTAATGCTGTGGCTGGTGCCGGACTGGCTGTCGGATGGCGCAACGACAGTAACATTCCCGATCCCGACCAGCTCTTTATAAATAGCCGCAAGGCCCGGCGCGAAAATGCCGTCATCATTTGTCAATAGTATGTTCATATAAGTAGATTACTTTACACTTTTTGAATCAACAACCGGTTATTGTAAACGGACAGCAGGATTCTGTCAATTGACAGTTCTGCTCTCCGGCGTATAATACATCGCTATGGATAGGTATTCACTGGATAAGAAGTGTGTTGTAATGACCAGAGACGAGGTTCGAGCATTCGATGCATGGGCGATCAATACACTTGGGATACCGGGTGTGGTTCTTATGGAAAATGCCGGACGCAGTTGTGCAGAGCTGATCGAAGATAAGCTCAAAGATGTAACCAATCAGAAAGTTTGTATATTCTGCGGGACCGGAAACAACGGTGGAGATGGATATGTAATTGCCCGGCACCTGATCAATCGCGGCGTTACAGTGACTGTAGTTATCTGCGGCGACCGAAACAAGATCAAGGGCGATGCAAAAACAAACCTGGATATTTTGGAGCAAATGGGTGAATCGATTGAATTGCTGAATCTATCTGACGATGATGTAGCCGGTCAGGTAGAGCATCTTAGCACCGGCGCCGGAATCATTGTTGACGGTCTGTTCGGCACTGGCTTAAAAGGACATTTGAGCGATGAGTACAGATTGTTGATAGAAAGCATCAATTCCTGCAATTGCCCAGTTCTGGCTGTTGATATTCCATCCGGACTGGATTGCGATTCCGGTGAGTCGCTCGGCGCGGTGATTCGAGCTGCATGGACGGTAACTTTCGTCGCAGTCAAGAAGGGTTTCGTTGCTGCTAAAGCAACTCAATACACGGGCGAGATTTTTATTGCCTCAATTGGGATAGCTACTCGTTAAAATGCGCCGGCCTGGCTGATATGTCCTTTGTATCCGATAAAATACAGGAACCTCTCGTACGTAAATATGGGGATCCATAGGGTCTGTGCCTGGTCTCGAAGCCCGTTATAGCGGTTGAGTCGTTGCAGCGAGGCGTTATAAACTTCCATTGCCCTTGGGTCTATATCCAGTTCGTCGAGAGTTGGTCTCTGGAGAACTTGAGGCTGCTTGCCAAGAACGATGAAATCCGTATCAATAGAAATTGCATCGTCAACCCTGCCGCCCCATTTTTCGATAAGCGTTTTTATCTTGTCGGCACCGTTGTAATCGAGCATCCCATCATTATCGAGGTCGAAGTCACCGGCGATCACAAATACATTTGTTCTGTCAGTGTCCCAAATTAGATTCGCAACGATATCTCCCTGTAAGATGGGTTCTGTTAGTTCCGATTTGATGATTCTTGCTGCTGAATATGTTTTTGCTACATCGAACACTTCGATTTCCGCTTTTCCCTTACCGTCTTCGGGGATAGATGTACCTCGGTCATAAACGGTAAGTGTTAATCCCTGATAAACGTGGTCGTCGATTCCGATATTCAGATGAACTACCTGGGCCTGGTCGTCAATTAGTATTACTTTTCCATCTGGTTGGTGAGCGAGTACTTCACGGTCAGGTCCCGGTTCAATCTTGCTTAACTTTTCCTTTTCACTCTTCAGGTCAGCTTGAGCGACTTTCAATTCTTCCCGGGTTTTCAGCAGTTGATCATTTAATGCTTTCATGTCATCTCTGGCCTGCTGTAGCTGGTCCCTGAGAGTCTTAACTTGCTCGCTTGTTGTTTGTTCCAGCAGTGCTGAGTTTTCATCATATTTTTGTTTAATGTCAGCAACTTGCTGCAGTAATTTTTCTTTTTCAGCTCTTAATGTTTGTTCTTCTTCGAAATTAGCTTTGTCCGCGTTTTCGAATCTTGTTTGCAAATCATCAAGCTGCTTCTGGGTTTCAAGATTTGCATTTATGCTCTTATCCAGCTCTGCTTTTAATCCACGGGCTATTTGGACGAGGCCTGTTGTGTTGGGATCCCCAATAGTAATATGTTCCTGAGCCAGCATTTGTACATTGGAGACTTTTGTATTGCTGTTGTTAACTTTGACTTCAACCGAGTTTGGCTCAGCCACTCCACCAACTACCATAGTAACGGTTTTGTCGAAATAATCAACCATCGTACCAAGCCATGTTCTACCTGGTTGTTTTGTTCCTACTATAGTCCCCAACGCCCGGCGCTCTGGGTCAGTAGCTAAATCGTCAATGTCCCGCTGTAGATCGTCCTTAGCGGTCCTATACTCTTCAGCTTTGACGTAGTAGATAACCGCAACCGTTGTTGTGGCAATAAAAAGCCCAACAAAGGTTATTAGAGTGTAGAGCATAGCATTACTCTGCTTTCTCCTGCGTGCTGGCATAATAAAAACTCCTTAGATATATTGAAAATCACCCTAAAAGCTTGTTTAGATACCATATTATCGCCGGAAACGTTATAAAAGTCAACAAAAAAAGCTCACAGAGAAGCCTTTTTCACCAGAAAGGTTGTTAGGACATTATAAGCGTGGATTTTAGGCATAAAGGACGCGGCAAACTAATGCCTCAAAGTTTATCTAAAAGGGCGGGTAATTGGATTATTTCGTGTATTACGTGTTGCGCATGACCATCAGGATCGCTGGAAACTTTCGTATGCAGGCGGGCCGGGCGGATAAGCTGAACGGTAAAAAAACCTAATTTATTCGGAGCGATAAAATCCTTTTTTTCGTTATCGCCGATATAAACCATATTTTCCGGTTTTGCACTGAGGATTTCGATTATCTTTTCGAAACCGGCGGGCGATGGTTTCCAGAATTCCCTGCCGAGCTGTTCCGTATAAACAATGCACTTAAAGTATTCCTCAATTCCCAACGATTTTACTTTCCATTGCTGGGCCGGCAGGAAACCGTCTGTAATTAAGGCCAGCGTATATTTTGAACTCAACTCGTAAAGGACATTCTTGCTATCCTGAGGCAGTTTTATGGTCGGAATATGGTTTCGATAGACATTTACCAGTTTTTCAATAAGCTGATCATCATAGTTTATACCAAGCTCGTCAAGAGCTGCATTAAAAGTGTTTTTACGGTTGCTGCTGGTGAACTGTTTCCAAAAAGCGTTAAAAATGCACTTGGCAGAAGGTGTCTCAGGCGATTTAGCGAGAAACTCAGCGACGGCTGTAAAGCCTGTTTCGCAGTACTCGATTTCATCGTAAAGTGTGTCGTCCAAGTCAAAAACAACAGTCGTTATCATGATTTAAATCCGTTATCTTCTTGTCTTTATTACAGAAAATTTCACGATACGCTATGCAACATAAGCTCAATACAATATAATTTATTTTACGCCTTATCGGCCTGAATGTCGATATTTTCTATAAGTTAATGACATCTGTAAATAAACGGCAAAAGGTAATGGTATGAAATTTTTACAGATAATGCGTCCTAAGCACTGGACTAAAAATGTATTTGTGTTTGCTGCTCTGGTATTTGGGCAACAGATGACAGTCCCTCTCGCTGTCGGCAGGGCGATTGGCGGTTTTTTCTGCTTCTGTTTGGCAGCATCGGCTATTTACATTTTCAATGACATTATCGACCGCGATACGGACAGCCTTCATCCCGAAAAACGCAAACGTCCCATCGCAGCAGGAAGTGTCGGCATCAATTCGGCGATTATGGTATCTGCTTTTTGTGCTGCTGCGGCAATCATCGTCAGTTTCGTACTCGCTCGAAGCTTGGCAGTTGTCATCCTGGCATATATTGTGCTGATGATTCTATACTCCCTCTTTTTCAAGAGAATGATGATTCTGGACTGTGTGGTCATATCCATAGGCTTTTGTTTACGGGCCATAGCCGGGGCGGTCGTTCTGGATGTATTTATCTCGCCCTGGCTGATAATCTGTACTTTTGCCCTGTGCTTGTTTCTGGCTTTCAGCAAGCGCCGGGGCGAAATAATCCTGCTCGGTGAAAACAGCGATTCGTTCCGCCAAACGTTGGCCGGCTATACGCCCGAGCTGCTCGCTCATATGCTCGATGTCACCAGCGGACTGGCGGTCGTATGTTTTCTGCTGTACGCGATGGATGACCAGACACTGCGGATTTTCGGCACACATAATCTCGTCTATACGACGCCGCTGGTTTTGTACTGCATCTTCCGTTTCAGTTTGTTAATACAGCAGAGCCGTTACTCAGATCCGCTGCAGCTTATCTATAAGGATTTGCCGTTCCAGATAGGCCTTGTGCTTTGGCTCTTGGCGTGTATCGGAATTATTTACGCCGACAAGCTCGGTTTCGGAGGTATTTAAGACCTGAATTCTTGCTTTACCTTTTCCATGGCTACAATTATATTTACTTATCAAGTGTGAGACGAATTTTATGGCCGAACAGAGATTACAAAAAGTCCTCGCCGCCGCGGGCATCGACTCGCGGAGAAAATGCGAGGAGCTGATACTAAGCGGCGAAGTCCGTGTGAACCGCAAAGTTGTCGATGAGCTGCCGGCCTTCGTTGACCCGGAAAAAGATGTTATCACAGTATACGGCAAGAAAATCCGTGCTGCCCGGAAGGTCTATTTCCTTTTGAACAAGCCCAAGGGCGTTATCTGCACGAACCGCGATCCCCGCGGCAGGAAAAAGGCCATAGACCTTATCCACACAAATGAGCGTATCTTTTGTGTCGGCAGACTCGACGCCGATACAACCGGCTTGATTATCCTGACCAACGACAGCGAGCTGACGAACAGGCTGACGCATCCCAGATACGGAATTGCCAAGACCTACGTCGTCAGGATCAAAGGCCAAATTACCGGCGAACAGGTCGAAAAGCTCAAAAAAGGAGTCTGGCTGGCCGAAGGTAAAACCGGCAGGTCATCCGTAAAAATCCTCAAACGCAGACATAACGAATCTTCGATCGAAATTACCATTCGGCAGGGCCTGAACCGCCAGGTTCGCAGAATATTGGCAAAAGTCGGCTTACCGGTGAAATCACTAGCGAGAACGAAAGTTGGCAAACTCACAATCCGGGGCCTCGGCGTCGGCAAATCCAGAGCACTAACCCGGGCCGAAGTCGCATATCTGAAAAAGGCCACGTCTGATTAAACCAGTTTTTGCCCCCCAGCACAGGTCTGGGGGCTAAACAAATTTGGCTTTGTTTGGCTTTGTTTTTTCACCGACCCGAGCCAGCAAAATTGCCTTAAATCGTTGTATATATTGCATTAACGTCATTTTGCCCTTTCAAAAATTGGCTTTGTTTTTTCAACTAAGGTTAGTAGCAGATTGCCACAGCCCTTCGGGCTTCGCAATGACCTATTCCCGAGTTTTTCACCAACTACCTCCATTTTTTCATTCAAATCGCTATATACCAAATACTATACACTAAATACTAATATGTTATCTATTCTACGAACGGCATTGAGAAAAAGCGGGCTTATTCCGTCAAATTCTCAAAAAATCTCCGTGAGACGGCACCCAAAGTGCAGTGTAAAAATCAAAATGCAAGAATCAAAATGACATATCAAAGTGTAAAATGACATGTTAGTGTCATCCTGAGGCAAAGCCGAAGGATCTTCTCAGTGGTTTAGTGAAATTCTTCAATTATCTCAGAACGCCTAAAAGGTGGCGTTTTGCTATTTAATCTTTAATATTTGATTTACGGCGACGTCTCGTCGCCTATCTCCCACCAAAGTCTCGGATAATCCTGGCCTTCGAGAATCCACCAGATATCTTCCGTGCCTTTAGCTGTCTCGCCCACGAAATCCCATCCGGCATCGAGGAACGTACTGACCATTTGCATCTCAGCAGTCATCCTGCCCATTCCACCAATGCTGCTTGATTGCTGACTGGTTTGGATGTCCCAAAAACTAAAATATACTGAGCCTTCCTCCTGAACGCCTATTAATCCCCCAGTATTCGTCATACCCGAAACTACTCCAGTTGAATAACAGCAAGAAACATCACCCTGACCATGACGTCCTACAAGCCCGCCTATATTATGGCTTCCTGATACATTGCTCGTGGAATAGCAATTGCTAATAATACCATCATTATTATATGCGACTAATCCACCGACATTGTCAACACCCGTGATGATCCCGGAAGCAAAACAATTGGATATTTTTGAAGGTGTACCGAATCCCTTGTTGTAGCCAACGAGTCCGCCAATGGAATTCTTTCCTGTGACGCTGCTAGTAGCGTAACAACAAATGATTTCACCACCATATTCATTGTCTCCAACTAGGCCACCTGCGATATTAGAGGCCGAAATATTCCCAGTCGAGTAGCAATTGAAAATCTGTCCCGAGTTATTTCCAATCAGACCACCAGTGTTTCTCTCTCCTAAAACGCTACTGTTTGAATAACATTCAGAAACATTTCCAATACCGCCGTTATCTCCAACTAATCCACCCACAATACGCCCACCCACAATGGTTGTAGCAGTATGGCAATCGACGATTTTTCCATGACGGTTAATCGCCACTAATCCACCGACACGTCCGCTACTGGAAATGCTGCCGTCCTGGACATAGCAAGAGGTCACGCTTCCTCCTCTTAGCCAACAAATCAGTGTGCCCAACCAGTCGCTTTTTGAGACATCAATATTGGGATCGATTATGCCCAAATCCTTGATCCTCCCATTCGAAACATATTTAAAAAAACCCACAGAATTCTCATCAGTGGAAATCTGGGAGATTTCCTGGACGACATGTCTGAAATTGAAAATCCTCTTTCCGTTTCCGTCAAACGTGCCGGTGAACGGAAACACACTGTTACCTATCATATAAAAGTGAACATTTGCTAAATCAATATCCGATACCAGTCTAAAATATGCGTCCATTAGTCTTGGATTATGACCTATCATGTTCAATTCTTCAGCAGTAGTGATAAGATATGGATCATTCAGTTTTCCGTTACCACCCGAGAAAAAGGGTAGTTCAGGTAGTGGTGAAATCTGCCACCAGAGAATTGGATACCCTCCACCGACAGGTTCAGCCCAAGTATAATTAGGACCATCCTGTTGATATGTAAAAATCCAACCAGAGTCAATATATGTATCGGGATTTTGCATTCGGGCTGTTGTTTCACCGGTTCCACCGGCGCTTATTGTTTGACCGCTTGTTTCGATGTCCCAGAAAGAATAAATAACATCTCCATTACGGTTCTGGCCGATTAGGCCGCCAACTTTAATTGCACCTGAAACACTGCCGGTCGCATAACAATTCTTGATTGTGCCAAAACGGTCGTTATATCCAACGATTCCGCCAACATTTTCCTCACCAATCACGCTACCTCTTGCATAGCAGTTGTGAATGTAGCTGCGAAAGACTACATCAGAGAGATTAATGCCATTCTGGCCAGCTAATCCACCAACGTGTTTACTCCCGTACACATCGACCATAGCGTAGGAATTAGCTACTATTCCGTTATTACCACCCGCAAGCCCTCCGACTTCTTGCTCACCTAAAACACTACCTATTGCGAAACAATCATTTATTTTACCCATATTTGATCCAGCTAGCCCACTCACTTCTTTTGCTCCCGATACATCAGCTAATGCATAGCAATTGTTAATCTCGTTCCAGTTGAGGCCAACTAATCCTCCAGCTTCCTGTCCTGCTCCTGAAACATCGCCACTGGTATAACAGAGTGTAATTGTACCTATATTCCAGCCGACTAGACCGCCAATTTTATCTACACCGGATACGTTACCGCTAAATGAACAATTGGTGATAGTGCTATTGTAGTTTTTCCCCACGAGACCTCCAACCGTGCTCCGACCGGAAACAATCCCACCTTCCACGGAACAATTTGAAATAGTTGTATTTTCAAGCTGGCCTGCAAGAGCAGCGACATAACTTATTCTTTCATCAGTATTGACGTTAGGATCAACTAAAATCAGATTCTTTATTTCTCCATTTTCTACACGGTAAAAGATTCCTTCACTGGTGCTGTTGAAGTTTGAAATTGTATGTCCATCACCGTCAAATACACCCAAAAAGGGAACAGAGCTACCAATGATATTGAAGTCTGTGCCGTCATATATGCTTAGGTCGATGTCGGCCATTAACTTAAAATACTTGTCCCAGTCATTTGGCTCGGTTCCGATTGTATTCATCTGCTCGGCTGTGTAAATCAGATAAGGATCTTCTGCTGTTCCATTACCGCCGCCATATTTGGCTTGAGCAGGGATTCCTAAAATGCAGACTGCGATAAATAAAGGAATTGTTCGCTTTATTCTTGAATTACTTGCCATTATCATTCTCGATTTCCTCAATTCATTACTAATTTTAGACATTAGGCCTGTATCCGTAAGAACATACGCGGGAAAATCTTTATATTGCAGGAATTTTAAGAAAATTGCATTTTGGAGGCTTTTTTGATATAAATTCCGGTTTGGGCTTGCAATTTTTGTGTGAAATTATATATTTGTGGATTCTGCTGGAGCGGTATTCCAGCTTATGTGAAATAGAATAGGAGCTTTTTGAATGTCAAGAGTGTGTTATTTTACGGGTAAAAAGACAACGGCCGGCAGGAGTATATCCAGGCGCGGTAAAGCGAAATATCTCGGCGGCGTCGGCAGGAAAGTGACCGGCATCACGAAAAGGAAGTTTAAGCCGAATATACAAAAGGTCCGGGCCATCGTTGACGGCAAGGTTTGCAGGATAAAGGTCTCGGCCAAGGCAATCCGGATGGGACTGATTGAAAAGCCGCCTAAACGCAATTACAAGCCCGCCGAGAAGGCCACCGGCTGATAAAACTTTTTGTTAGTGTGTGGGATTTAAAGCGGGGCGAGTTGAAGCCTCGCTTTTTTCTTTAGATAGGAAACACGTAGTGGCGGAAAAAATCGACGAATCGCAGGTAAGGAAGGTTGCAAAACTGGCCCGGCTGGAGCTGACCGAAGCGGAAGTTGCAGAATTTACCGGCCAGCTCAGTGCGATTCTTGGCTATGTGGAGAAGATGAACGAGCTGAATACGGACGATGTCGAGCCGCTGGCGCATTGTCTGCCGGTCAGCAACGTTTTCCGCCGGGACTGCGTGAAAGAATCGCTCGGAACCGAAAAGACGCTGGCCAACGCGCCGCAGAGGGATGCCGAATTTTTCAAAGTGCCGAAAATACTCGATGACAGCTCCGGCGCCTAAAGAGCTGCCGGGAACAAACTGGGAGGTATTGAACAATGAAGGCGGCTTATCTGTTATGCTTTGTTTTTGCAGCTTCATTTCTGATTGGTTGTGCACAGATGGAGAAGAACGAGATGACATCCGATTTACTCGAGCAGGAAGGCCAGTATGCTCAGACGTTTGAAAAAGAAATAACAAAGACGTTAAGCTGTAAATATTTGCTCTTTCTGCCGGAAAGTTACGGCAAGGAGCAGAAACGCTGGCCTCTGATGTTATTTCTGCACGGCGCCGGCGAAAGGGGCGATGACCTGAATAAGGTCAAAGTGCACGGCCCGCCCAAGATTGTTGAGAAACAAAAGGATTTCCCTTTCATTGTTGTCTCTCCGCAGTGCCCCGAAGATGATTGGTGGACCAAAAAGACTGAAGTATTGATTAATCTGCTCGATGATATTATAGCACGCTATGACGTGGATACTGATAGGGTCTATCTGACAGGTTTGAGCATGGGCGGGTACGGCTCATGGGCCCTGGCCTCGGAATATCCCGACCGATTTGCTGCTGTGGTGCCTATTTGCGGCGGCGGCAATCGAATTATGTCCATTTTCCTCAAAGATATGCCGATCTGGGCTTTCCATGGAGCAAAAGACGGCGTCGTTCCGGTCGAGGAATCAAAAGATTTGGTCGAAGCAATAAATGCTCGCGGCGGAAATGCAAAATTGACTATTTATCCTGAGGCAAACCATGATTCGTGGACCGAAACGTACAATAATCAGGAAGTTTATAACTGGCTTCTCAAACACCGCCGGGCAAGCCAGGAGAAATAGCAGGTAATTTTTCGTGATGGAAAATCTTAGTGCAAAGGAATTGCGTGATAAGATTGCAGCCGGTCAGGCAAGCAGCCTTGATGCAACCAAATCTGTTTTCGAGCGGATTCGTAAATACGAGCCGACTCTTGGTGCATATATCAGCACGTTCGAAGAAATGGCGATTGAGAAAGCGGCGGATGTCGATCGCCGAATTGCCGCCGGTGAGCCGGTTGGGCAGTTAGCGGGCGTTCCGGTAGCGATAAAAGATAATATGTGCACCACATTCGGGGCGACGACCTGTGCTTCAAAAATTTTAGAGAATTTTCATGCTCCTTACAACGCTACGGCAGTTGAAAAGCTGCTGGCTGCCGACGCGGTCATCATAGGCAAAGCGAACATGGATGAGTTTGCGATGGGTTCAAGCACAGAAAATTCGGGCTTAAAGCAGACGGTCAATCCGTGGGATGTTAGCAGGGTGCCCGGCGGAAGCAGCGGAGGTCCGGCAGCGGCGGTGGCAGGGCGGCTGTGTTTTGCGGCACTTGGCTCCGATACGGGCGGCTCGATACGCCAGCCGGCGAGTTTCTGCGGAGTGGTGGGCCTGAAGCCGACATACGGCAGGGTTTCGCGATACGGACTTGTTGCTTATGGTTCGAGTCTGGACCAGATTGGGCCTATCACGCAGAATGTTGCCGATACGGCGTTGATGATGAATGTTATCGCCGGCCACGATGCTGCTGACAGCACCAGTATTGACGAAACAATCGCACCTGTCAGTGATTATCTGGAAAAGCTTGATGAGCCGATAGAGAAACTCAGAATAGCAATCGTGCCGCAATTTGCCGCCGGCGCCGACGAGCAGGTGCAAAAAGCTCTAAGTGAAGCGATAGATTTATATATGAAGCTCGGAGCGGAAATTACGGAAATAGATATGCCGCATCTGGACTATGCGATTGCCGCCTATTACATTATCGCTACGGCTGAAGCATCCAGCAATTTGGCCCGGTATGACGGCGTGCATTACGGTCACCGGACGGAAAATCCACAGGATTATGTAGAGGTCTATTCGAAATCCCGTGCCGAGGCGTTCGGAGAAGAAGTCAAAAGGCGAATCATGCTGGGCACGTATGCACTGTCCAGCGGTTATTACGATGCCTATTATTTAAAAGCCCTGAAGGTAAGAAATTTAATACGCGGCGATTTCACCGAGGCGTTTGAGAAATGCGATTGCATTATGATGCCTGTTGCTCCGACGACCGCTTTTAAGATCGGCGAGAAAGTCGATGACCCGCTGCAAATGTATCTGTCGGATATTTATACTATCGCGGTTAATTTGGCCGGTGTTCCGGGGATAAGTATCCCCTGTGGATTCGACGAAAACAATCTGCCGATCGGCCTGCAGATACTTGCCCCGACCTTTGCCGAAGACAAATTGCTGCGAATAGCAAGAATGTTCGAAAAAGAAACAAACTGGCACAAGAAAAAGCCTTCATTAGCAAATGAGTGAACTACAATACAAAGTAATAGTCGGTCTTGAAATTCACGTGCAGCTTTGCACGGAGAGCAAGATGTTTTGCGGCTGCGCAGTGGAATTCGGTGCCGAGCCTAACAGCAGGGTTTGTCCCGTGTGTCTCGGAATGCCGGGCGTCCTGCCGGTAATGAACAAGCAGGCGTACGAATACGCTGTTTTGACGGCGCTGGCCCTTGACTGCCGGATACCGATGTTCACCAAGTGGGACAGGAAAAGCTACTACTATCCTGATTTGCCGAAAAACTACCAGATCAGCCAGTACGATTTACCGCTCGGGGCCGATGGTTCTATCGAGATACCACTTGAGTCCGGCGAGACCAAGAAGATTGGAATCATCCGGGCGCATCTCGAAGAAGATCCCGGCAAGAACCTGCACACGGCAGGCAATTATTCGCAGGTGGATTTGAACCGGACCGGCACACCGCTGCTGGAAATTGTGACCGAGCCTGATATGAACAGCGGCGCCGAAGTTCGTGCGCTCGCCGTCGAGCTGCAGCGAATGGTGAGATTCCTCGGTGTTTCCGAAGCGGATATGCAGAAAGGCCATATGCGTTTTGAGCCGAACATTAATCTGGTAATCACGAAAGACGGCACGGAATACAGGACGCCCATCGTTGAAGTTAAAAACCTCAACAGTTTCCGCGCTTTGGAACGAAGTGTGAACTACGAGGAGCATCGGCAGCTCGATGAATTTCTCGATACCGGTGCTACCATGGAGATGGGCAATAAAACGACACGGGGCTGGGACGATGAACGAGAAGAGACCGTCTTGCTGAGGGAAAAGGAAGAGGCCCATGATTACAGATATTTTCCCGAGCCCGACCTTGTGCCGGTGGAATTGACGGAAGAGTGGCTGGATGATATACGTTCGCGTTTATGTGAGCTGCCGCTGAAAAGACAGATTCGCTATGTCCGGGAGTACCAGCTCAGTGATTATGATGCTGGAGTTCTGACCGCCGGCCGTTCGATTTCAGATTTTTTCGAAGAAGCAGTCAAAGCCGGCGCCGAACCAAAGCGAATTTGCAATCTGCTAACGCAGACAGGTATGAAAATCGCAAATGAAAAGGGCTGCGGTATCGACGAGTTAGGCATCAGGCCCTATAGTGTCGCGCGGTTGGCGGAAATGGTCGAGGCCGGTCAAATCAGCGCCAGTTCTTCGGTCCCTGTATTTGAAGCGATGGTGAAGACTGATAAAGAGCCGGATATTTTGGCTGAAGAGCTCAACCTGATGCAGAAAAGCGATGCAGGAGAATTAGAGGCGATAGTTGACCATGTGCTTGCGGACAATCCGAATGCGGTTGAGGACGTTACAGCAGGCGGCAAGAAAAGCAAAAAAGCCAGGGGCTTCCTGCTGGGTCAGGTAATGCAAAAAACAAAAGGCCAGGCAAATCCGAAAGTCGTTTCCGAAATCCTTGCCAAGAAGCTCGGCTGAGCATTAATCATTGAAGAGTGGAGATAAAAGATGAAGGTTGAAAAGAGCAGCAATATCAGTATAAATCCGGTAGAAATGGAGGGGGCGAAGGATGTGGGAATAAGATGGCTTATTTCCAAGGAAGATGGAGCGGAAAATTTTGCGATGCGTATGTTCGAGCTTCAGCCGGGCGGGCATACACCTCTGCACACGCATCCACAGGAGCACGAAGTGTTCGTCCTGGAAGGGGAAGGGACTTTCGTCTTCGAAGGACAGCAGCACCCGTTCGGTGCCGAGTATGTGGTTTTTGTGCCGCCGAATAAAGAACACCGGTTTATGAACACGGGCGATTCTGTTCTTAGAATGCTTTGCATTATCCCTGTAAACTGAGTATAAGTTTATAAAAATCGGAAGTATGGCCGGAATCTGCTATTTATAGAAATTGTTTTTCAAAATGGGGTTGATGAACTGGTTGATGAGAATTTTCGGATTCATTACGTGAAGATTGCATGGGTTGGAGCGCATTTAATGGGCGGGAGATTAAATAATGCTGGATTCTGAAAGCGAGAAAAGGACGAATGAGAGGTTAAAAACACTCCGTCATAGAAAGAAGAAATACGAGCGGTTACGAAGCGATCCGATTAAACAAAAAGAACCGGATGACTCGGGCAGCATACAACAAGAGGGATACAAGACTTTAATTGAGAACATTCCATGTGCCGTTTACTCCGCATATCCGGGTAAGGCCGGCCCAACGACTTTCATATCGAAGAAATGGAAAGACTGGACGGGATATTCCCCCGAGGAGCTTTATCGGGATCCCGAAGCCTGGCCTAAATGTATTCATCCCGATGACAGAGAGGATGCAGTTGATACTTATTCCACAGCCTGCCGGGATAATGTTCCGTATAATTTGGAGTACAGAATCGTCCACAAAGAGACGGGACAAGTGCGTTATGTAAGAGACCAGGGGCTTTTGAGCAAAGATAAACAGGGCGAGATGATCAGAGTTGATGGTATCGTAACCGATATCAGTGCACTTAAGCAGGCGGAAAAGTCACAGCAGGAAACTGACGAGAAGTTCAGGAATTTCCTGGATAATCTGGGTGATATTGCCTATGAAACAGATGCTTCGGGCAATGTTACTTATGCTAATAAAATAGCTGAAAAGGTAACAGGAGTGCCGTTGAGAGATATCATCGGGAAACCTTTTCTGCCTTTATTTACGAAAGAAAGCCGGCAAATAGCAATCGATGTATATGAAAGAACTTTAAATGGGGAAAGTGCTGAGTATGAATTAACCTTTACCAATGGAAGGGTCTGCCATTTTAAAAATGAACCGTTAAGAGATGAAAGTGGTCAGGTTTCCGGGGTGTTTGGCATCGCCAGAGATATCACTGAACGCAAGCGGACGGAGAATGCGTTACATGAAAGTGAGGAGCGGTTTCGAGTAATGTTTGAGAAGCTGCCAAACGTAGCCGTCCAGGGATATAGTCCTGATGGCACCATCCAATATTGGAATAAAGCGAACGAATCAATCTACGGCTATACTGCCGAAGAGGCACTCGGTAAAGACATTGTGGAACTCATTATACCTCCCGAGATGCGTGAGTATGTGCGTGAGGCTATCGCACACGGAGCGAGAACGGGCGAGATGCCTGCGGCGGCTGAGCTTAACCTGATGCGTAAAGACGGCTCACGTGTGCCCGTGTGGTCAAGCCATGCCGTTGTACGGCGTGCCGGAAAGGAACCTGAACTGTTTTGTATCGACGTTGACTTAAGTGAACTCAAATATGCCGAGAATGCATTGCGTGAGTCTGATGAGCGATTCAAGAATGTCTTCAACGACGTTCTGGTGGGACTCTATAGGACTACACCTGATGGCCGAATACTTATGGCAAATCCGGCACTTGTCCGAATGCTCGGATACGACTCCTTCGAAGAGCTTGCCAATCGAAACCTCGAAGAAGAAAGTTTCGAGCCCCGGTATTTCCGTTCCGAATTCAAAGAGCGTGTCGATGCCAGTGGCAGCGTGATTGGATTGGAAGCCGACTGGGTACGTCGTGACGGCACAATTCTTTCCGTACGGGAAAGCGCAAAGGCCATTCGGGATGAACTTGGAAACGTACTCTACTATGAAGGTGCCGTCGAAGACATCACCGAACGCAAACGCGCAGAGGAGGAGCTTCGAAGACACCGCGACCACCTTGAGGAAATGGTTGCTAAGCGGACCCATGAATTGGAAAGAAGTAATGAAGAGCTTCAAGCGGAAATTGCCGAACGCAAACAAGCTGAGGAGGCGTTGCGCGAAACCACAGACTTGCTTCAGACGATCTTCGGGCATACTCACATACTGGTAGCGTATCTTGATACGCAGTTCAATTTCGTCCGGGTTAACCGTGCTTATGCAGAGGTTGATGAACGCGAGCCGTCTTTTTTCCCCGGCAAAAACCATTTTGATTTATATCCAAACAAAGAAAACGAGGGAATTTTCCGCCGCGTTGTAGAAACCGGTATTCCCTATTTCGCATACGCCAAACCGTTCGAGTATGCCGAACACTCGGAGCGTGGGATTACTTATTGGGATTGGAGCCTCGTGCCTATCAAGAGTCAGCAGGGGATTGTCTCAGGTCTTGTCTTTACCCTTGCCGATGTGACGGCTCGCAAACGCGCAGAGGAATCACTGAAAGCGAGTGAGGGCAAACTCAATGCTATGTTGCAGTCTGTCACAGATCATATGAGCATGATGGATGATAACTTGACTATAATATGGGCAAATGAAAAAGCAAAGAGCATATTTGGCAACGATGTTGTTGGCAGGAAGTGTTACGAGGCGTACCACGGAAGGAACGAGCCCTGTGAGCCGTATCCCTGCCTTACTCTTAAGGCATTTCAGGATGGCAAGGTTCATGAGCACGATACCCATGTGGTCGATAAGGATGGCAATACAAGGTACTTTCATTGCAGTGCTAATGTGGCGTTAAGGGATACAGAGGGAAAGCCCACGGCAGTACTGGAGGTATCCAGAGATATCACTGACCAAATGCATGTAGAGCAGGCGTTGCGTGAAAGCGAGAGCAGCTATAGGGCGGTTGTAGAAAATGCCGCAGAAGGCATCGTCGTGGTGCAGGACCAAACGCTGCAATTCATTAATCCAGCGATATTGTCTATGACGGGCTATTCTGAAGAGGAATTATTAACTCGACCCTTCATAGAGTTTGTTCACCCCGACCATAAAGAGTGGGCGATGGAGCTTCACTTAAAACGTTTTAAAGGTGAGGAAGTTCCACCTTATGAGTTAAAGGTCCTTGACAAAAAAGGTAATACTATCTGGTTGGAGAGCAATGGGATATTGATCGAATGGCGCGATAAACCTGCTACATTGAATTTCTTAAGAGATGTCACCGAACGCAGGAAGGCAGAGCAGGCAATTTGGGCCTCTGAAAGTGAGAAAAGGAGCATACTGAATGCCATCTCGGATCATATTATATTTCACGATACAGATCTGACTATTCGATGGTGTAACGAGGCGGCTGCCAGATCCATAGGCATGACTCAACGGGAGCTGGTCGGTTGCCACTGCTACGAATTATGGCAGGGCCGAAGTGTGCCCTGCGAAGGGTGTCCGGTACTCAGATCTATAGAAACTGTTTCATATAACGCTGGCATCATGACAACACCTGATGGGAAATGGTGGGAGATCGTAGGGGAGCCGGTGCTAGACAGGGACGGGCAAATCAGGGGGGCGATAGAGATCAGCCGAGACATAACTGAGCGAAAGAAGACCGAGCAGACCCTGCGTGAATCGGAGGAGCGGCTGAAGATATTGTTTGAGTCGGCGCCGGATACCATTTACCTAATCGACTCGGAAGGCAGATTTGTAGATGGCAATAGAGCGGCTTTTGAACTGATCGGTTTTGCCAAGGACGAAGTAATCGGTAAAAGCCTGGCAGAAATGGACTTGTTGTCTGCCGAGCAATTATCGAGAGCAATAGCAAATCTGAAGAAGGCGACTGGGAATAAACTTTCAGGTCCGAATGAATATACTTTGAAGAGGAAAGATGGCAGTCGTGTATCCATTGAGGTACGAACCTTCCCTGTGAAAATCGGGGGCAAAATGCTGAACCTGGGAATTGCTCGTGATATCACTGAGTACAAGCGGACAGAGAAAAAGCTTCTTGAACATCAGGCAAAACTCAAGTCTCTGGCATCTCAGTTGTCTCTTACGGAGGAGCGTGAGAGACATCGTCTTGCTACTGATTTGCACGATCAGATCAGCCAGTCTCTGGTGATTTCAAAGATCAAGCTGGACCAGCTTAGCAAATCTTCGACTTTCGATGAATTCAAAAGCCCCCTCAAGGATATTAGTAACTGCCTTGGGCAAATTATAGACGATACGAGAGCATTGACATTTGATTTGAGCTACCCTATACTTTATGAACTGGGTTTTGAGGCGGCGGTGTCTGAATGGCTAACTGATCAAATTCAGGAGAAACATCAAATTGAGATTGAATTTGAGGATGATCGGCGACAGAAACCGCTGGATGATGATATTCGCGTACTCTTATTCCGTAACGTGCGAGAACTTCTGATCAATGTTATCAAGCACGCAGATGCGAACAAGGTAAGAGTTTCGATTTGCAAGGAAAAAGAGTATATAAATATCAGAGTCGAGGATGACGGAGTAGGGTTTGATCCTGTTGAGGTTACGTCAATGGCGGCGAAAAGAGCTGAATTTGGCCTTTTTAGTATCCGGGAGCGTCTGGAACAATTGGGTGGGCAGATCGAGATTAATTCCGGACTTGGTCGCGGCAGCAAGATTACAATGAGAGCTCCGCTGAAATATAACAAATCAACCGATAGGATAAGTAAATGAATATTAGAGTTTTATTAGTTGATGACCACGCGATTATACGTGAGGGATTGCATTCATTACTCGAAAAACATCCTGAGATGGAAGTCGTGGCCGACACAGATGACGGTCGAAAAGCATTCGATCTTGTGCAGGAACTACTGCCGGACATCGTCATTATGGACATCACGATGCGGGGACTCAATGGTATCGAAGCTACCCGCCGGATTATTTCCGAGTTCCCGGCTGTTAAGGTAATTGCCCTGTCGATACACTCTAAAAGGAGGTATATCGCCGATATGCTCAGTGCCGGGGCTGCAGGCTATATATTAAAGGAATGTCTGTTTGACGAACTCGTTCAGGCGATCAAGGCAGTAGCTGCCGGGCGGCGCTACCTTAGTCCCAGAATAACAGACATAGTAGTCAATGACTATGTTAAGCATCTGTCAGCCATCGTTGATTCACCGTTTGAAGCTCTTAAAACCAGAGAACGTGAAGTGTTACAGCTTGTGGCCGAAGGAAAGTCTACGAAACAAATCGCTTTAGAGTTACATGTAAGCACCAAGACTATCGAGGCAAATCGCCGACAAGTTATGGAAAAACTCCACGTTCATAGTATTGCTGAACTAACTAAATATGCCGTTCGTGAGGGATTGACTACTCTTGAAACGTAAGCATTCCGGAGCGAACACCAAATATGCCCATAGCCTCGAGTTCCACTATAAACAGACACCATATTATGTGCTACATTAAAAAAGAGGATTTTCGCCATCAATATATAGGAATATCCTATTTGTCTTTATTTGCTATTTGTCGATAGAATCTAATAGAATAAGATTTTATCGTATGATAAAACTGGGTATGAAGTAGTGCCGAGGGATGGCCGCTTGATACACTGCTTTTTGGATTGCTGATAGTGGAATATGTTTAGTAATCCGATTCGCCGAGGATAATAAGGACAGATAGTGAACACGAGCCGATAGAAGGCAGGGGGCCGTTAATCGGGTTTATCCCTGCTGGTCGGTGGGGGTGATGTCCTTATTTTCATGCAGCTAATATCCCCAATCTTAGCCTTTCATCATCACAATTGCCGTTCTATAAATTTTGCTCTGTTAAAATGACATGTTAAATAACATGCCGTTCGAGCAGGGAAAAAGTCAGCATGAATATGATTGACTGTATAGAAAGGATGATATATCTTAAATTATCGCATGTTTCGTATACAATTAGCTTAAGCATGAATTCACAATTAAGTACAAACGCAGAAGACCTGTGAAAGATAAGTTTCGCCGTGATCCGGCATCAATTAATTATGCTTCTAAACTGAATTAGGTGGAACATGCAGAGACTTCATCGGCAATACACATATGATTTGATGTGAAATATTTGATTTTAAGAAAGTTTTTCATGAGATATTTGATTTATTGTTTGTTGATGATAATGCTCGTCGGGGCATCTGTCATTCTGTTAAGCTGTAAGGAACAAACCAGCCGGGAACTTCCATTAATGTTGGAGCAACAAGGCGATAAGGAACCGCTGTTGCTTTTAGAGCACGGCAACGGCGACGAAAATACAGTCTCGTTAGCCGACAACAGCCGGTGCTATGTATGCCATATATTCTATGAGGTTGATGAGCTTACGTACATTCATGCTAAGGCTGATATCGGCTGCGAGCGTTGCCATGGTGCATCGAATGGACATTGCTCGGATAAAGACAATATCACGTCGCCGGACATTATGTATCCAGCCGAAAAGGTAAATTCGTCCTGTAAGAGTTGCCATCCGGACGGCAAGCTCGGCGGGGGCAAGAAATACTGCACGGATTGCCATGGCGAGCACCGCCTGAGCCATCGCACGCGAAAGTGGGACAAAACTACGGGCAAGCTCATAGAAGACGATTAGGTACATATGCCGACCGATTGAGATTCTCGAACAGCAATAAATATGTCTCTCGGTTTTTGCGATTTGTTTCGGTCTAAAGGATTCTGACGGTAGGTGGAGAATGTTATGAGACGCCGTGATTTCTTGAAAAAATGTGCCGTAGCAGCGAATGGATTTATTCTCTCGCATTTTGCTCTTACTGCTGGTTGTGCGTCTTCCGGCGGATCTAAGAAAGCTGCCCTTATCCAAAAGCGCCCGAATATTGTTTTGATATTTATTGACGATATGGGCTGGCGGGATGTCGGTTTTATGGGCAGTGAGTATTACGAGACTCCGAATATTGACAGGCTTGCGAGCGAAGGAATGGTATTTACAAATGCCTACTCGAATGCGCCAAATTGCGCTCCTGCAAGAGCCTGCCTGCTCTCGGGCCAGTACAGTCCCAGACACGGTGTTTACACCGTTGCCAGTTCCAGCCGGGGCAAATCGAAGTTAAGAAAACTCATTCCAATAGAGAATACAACCGAACTTGATTCGAACATCGTAACCATTGCCGAAGCGATAAAACCTGTCGGCTACGTCAGCACCAGCATAGGCAAGTGGCATCTCGGCGACGATCCGGAATTCGGCCCGATAGCTCAGGGCTTTGACGTTAATATCGGTGGCTATAGCGCAGGCCATCCGCAGAAAGGCTATTTCGCCCCTTACAAAAATCCCAAGTTGCCGGATGGTCCGCAGGGCGAATACCTCACTGACAGACTTACAGATGAGTCATTAAGTTTCATTGAGACTAACAAGGACCAGCAGTTCTTTTTGTATCTTCCGCATTACGCAGTCCATACGCCCCTTCAGGCTAAAGAGGAATTGATAGAAAAGTACAAGAATAAAGCAGGCTCTAATGGACAAAACAATCCGATATACGCAGCCATGATCGAGAGCACCGACCAGGGAGTGGGACGTATCCTGGATAAGCTCGATGAGTTGGAGCTTACAGAAGACACTATTGTTTTCTTCTTTTCTGACAACGGTGGTGTTAAAGGCATTACTTCGAACGAGCCGCTCCGTGGCGGCAAGGGAATGTTGTACGAAGGTGGAATTCGTGAGCCGATGATTGTTTGCTGGCCCGGTATTGTCGAGCCCGGCACAACTTCCGATACGCCGGTAATAGGTATCGATTTATTTCCGACTATTCTCGAAATGGCCGGCGTTTCAATTCCTGAAGGCAAGCTCCTGGATGGCCTCAGTATAGTGCCGGTTTTAAAGAGGGAGGGGGATTTGAAGCGAGAAGCTATCTTCTGGCATTTTCCCGCTTACTTGCAGGGCAAAGCCGAAGGAGCAAAAGACCCGTATTTCAGGACACGTCCCGCCGGAGCTGTGCGGGCGGGTGATTGGAAACTCATCGAGTATTTTGAGGATGGTGCCCTGGAACTTTACAACCTCACAGATGATATCTCTGAGCAGAAAAACCTTGTCGAAACTATGCCGGAAAAAGCCGCTGAGCTGCACCAATTGCTGCTCGATTGGCGTAAAGAAGTAAAAGCGCCTATCCCAACCGAACTCAATCCCGAATATAATCCTTAGTCCAATCCTGGCCTAAAGAGCTTTTAGTCTGTGATTTTTTGCTTTTCTTCCTAACTATAGCTCTTTTTCTTTTGAACAAAAGCACAGAAAGTGTTATAATGTTTTTGTTAAGCGATTTTTACCCAGAGGAGTAATAGTGGAAATGGCCGGTTGTGTTAATAAATGTTGGGTGTTCCTTCCGATAGTGGTAATTGTCTGTTGTCTTTGTATGACGCAGTCTGCCTTCGCAGGTTCCATAATCGGTTGGGGTAGCAACGATTATGGCGAGGCTACACCTCCGGATGGTAACGACTTTGTGGCGATAGCCGCTGGGGTAGGCAATAGCCTGGCACTGAAATCAGACGGTTCTATCGTTGCCTGGGGGGACAATCATGCTGGTCTGGCTACACTTCCTGACGGAAACGACTTCGTAGCTATAGACGCGGGCGGACTTTCCGCTCAACCGGTGAGACCAAGCGGTTATAGTCTGGCACTGAAATCAGACGGTTCTATAATTAGCTGGGGCAATATAAACAGACCGCGTGGTTTTGAAGGTAACGATTTCATTGCAATAGCCGCGGGAGAAGGTTACTGTCTGGCTTTAAAATCTGAGGGTTCCATCGTCGGCTGGGGTAACAACGGCCGTGGACAGATCACACTTCCTGATGGTAACGACTTTGTGGCTATAGCCGCTGGTCATAGTCATAGTCTTGCTCTGAAATCCGACGGCTCCATCGTCGGCTGGGGATATAATATCTACGATGAGGCTACGCCTCCTGATGGCAATGATTTCGTGGCCATAGCCGCAGGGACGGGTCACAGCCTGGCGCTTAAGTCGGATGGATCTATCATCGCTTGGGGGGACAACCATCGTGGTCAGGCTACATATCCTGAGGGCAACGACTTTGTGGCCATATCCGCGGGTGATTATCATAATCTGGTACTTAAGTCCGACGGCTCTATCGTTGGCTGGGGTGAGAATATAAAGGGGAAGGCCACACCACCCGAAGGCAACGATTTTGTGGCGATAGCTGCTGGATATAATCATAGTCTCGCCATAAAAAGAAATTGCGAATATGAACTCGCCGGGGACTTGAATGACGATTGCAAAGTAGATTTCTCCGATTTTGAAATTCTGGCAGCTAATTGGCTTATCGATTGCAACCTGGATCCTGAGAATCCCGCTTGCGTGCCTAAATAGATGACATCTATCAGCGTAGAACTGCGAGATTTATGAGTCTTTTTTTTGCCTGATCTTGCTCTCTGTCCCTGCGAGCAGTCTTTTTATGTTTTCAAGATGCCGGATAATGACCATTACTGGTATCGCAAACGCTATGATTAGTACCGGCCAAAGGTTGCCGAAACTCCATCCCGGCGTTAGAATTATCGCCACAATCAAAACAATGGGAATGGTAAGCGAAGCGGTGATTGATGCTAAGGAGACATACCGCCAGATCAGAACGACTACCACCCACGTCACCGCGAAAAACAAGGCGCAAACTGTAAAGTAGGGCCAAAGGCCCAGCGCTACGCCAAAACTGGTTGCTACGCCTTTACCGCCTTTGAACTTGACGTATATCGGGAAGATATGGCCCATGATAGCGGCACAGCCGACGGCGAGCCATAACCAGAGCGTAAGAACGCTGTCAGGTTTGGCGATGAGCATCGTTACGAGCATCGGGATCAGGCCTTTAAGTACGTCGAGGACGAAGCAGAAATATGCCCATTTTCTGCCGAGAGCGCGGGAGACGTTGGTTGCACCGATGTTGCCCGAGCCTATTAAGCGTAAATCTTTGCCGTGTGCTTTGGCAATAAGCAGGCCGAATGGAATAGAGCCGAGCAGATAAGCAGCAATAATTGCAAGCGGGAAAAATGTGTGCATTATTTTCGGCCTTTCCTTTGGAGGATGGATTCATAAACATCTAATAATTGCCGGGCGGCCCGGTCGATAGAGATATTTTCTTTGAGATTGTCCTCGATAATCGCCTTAGAGGCGTTCTCGATTTTTTTCGTGTCTGTGAAATAACGAAGCGCTTCCGCCAGTGCATTTATGTCTTCGGGAGAATCGAGAACTTTTCCATGCCGGTCATTGACAAAGAAATCGGATGCTCCGTTGAACTTCGTGGTTATCACGGGCTTGCAGGCCGCCAGGGCTTCGAGAATGTATCGAGAGCATGGATCGTAAAAAGTCGGGAGCACAGCTACATCGGATATCGACATGGCGTTTTGTATGTGGGGAAGATGGCCGAGAAAAGCTATTTTGTTGCTCACATTGTGTTTTTCAGCTAATGAGCGGAACTTGTTTATTTTCCCACCTCCGGCTACTATTATATATGGATTTCTGGACATTTGCGATTTATAAAGAAGCGTCAATGCTTCGGTCAGCACGTTAAGACCTTTTAGCCGGAAATTATTTGCGCCGAATAAGAAAAATACCAGATTGGTGGAGCCTTCTATTTCAAGCTGCTGAAATATTTGCGTCCTGAGATTTTCTGCAATTTCAGAATCTATCTTGTTATCGACTTTGACACCGTTTGGAACCAAAGCTATGCGCTGGCTGTCCAGATTATAATGGTTTATGAACTGCTCTTTGACATAATTCGAAAGAGCAGCGATTATTGGGCCGTTCGGATCTCTGCAAAGTTTTTTTTCCGCCCAAAGCATTTCCGTCCTGTGCCAGTTTGTAAAAGCCGTGGCTTTCTTATAAGAAGCCATCAGCTTGTTCCTATAGCTTGCAGCGTTACGGATTATTGCTTCGGCAAAGCTTCCGCCCGGAGGTTGATAAACATCAGCAAATGTTAATGGAATCAGACTGTGAATAATGTCGTAATGGTTCCGGCCGATATGATTCGAAATCAATTTCCCAAAAGAAGTCAGTGAAATGCGTTTGCTTTGGCCTTCCGGAAGAAGGATTCGAACATTGGCGGCGGAACTATTACCCTGGGCGGCCAGTATGTCAACTTCAACGCCGATCTGGCAAAGCGCCGAGGCCAGCTCGTAAACGAGCCATTCGGCTCCGCCGAGAGATATATCATAACGCTCTATTATTATTGCGACTTTCATTGTATAAAGGCACTATAATCGGGGGCGGTCAGTTTGTAAAGGGGACAAGTCTGCCGTATTTAGTCTCGCGTCTGGCGATACGGTGAGCTTTTCTGACGACTTTGCGAATGAATGTTTTATCACGTCTATCCAGTGACCTCTTTCCGGCATAAGTTTTGTAAAAGCGAAGGCGGTCGGTTCTTGAAAATGAGCTGCCCGGAGCGGAATAATATAGCTGTGATATATCTTTTACACGAAACCTCTCAGCAAGAACACGGGGCTTGAACGCCCGCTGCAAATCAATCAGGTAAAAGGTGCCGTCATTAGAGTAAAATATATGCGCGAGATAAAAATCTCTGTGGCGATATCCCGTAGCATGAAACTTTTTGGCGAACTGGCCGAGCCGATTTATAAAGTTTCTTTTCTGTCTGAGATTTTCGATTTTTGAGATATCTTTGAAGCAGTCCGGCAGCTTTTGCTCCAGTGGTTCGGCATTGGGAAGCTCTTCGGTAATTATGAAGCTTCTTTTTTCGAAAAAGACGCCCCATTGCTCACCGTAAGCAACAGTTTTCGGTGTTTTTATGTCCGCCCGGGCCAGATCATCTGCAGGCTCTAAGTCGAAGGACATCATACTTTTACGGGCGTTATGCCAGAACCAGTTTTTGATTTGAGTCAGGGCATCGGGGTGATGATAGCGTTTCAAATAAAGCGTTTTCTGAGGATCGGATATTTTAAACTCAAGGCGGCTTCGATATTCAGGCAAACTGGAGCCGCCGGGGTCTTTTCCGGAATCGAAAGAAAACAGAGCATCAAAGGAGGTCAGACCGAGTTTCTTGAAAGCTTCTACATAGTTGCTGTCAACGAAAAACGATTGTGAAATTTCTATAAAGCTCTGTTCGGTCATTGCTTTATTTAATCATTATCCTGCAGGAAGTAGTCTGAGATAACGCCCATGAAACGATTGTACTTGATTGCGTAATGGGACAAACCTTCTTCGGAGAATCGCTGGGAATATTTTTTGTCCTCGGCGTATAAATTCGCAGATGCCTTCGTCCACTGCTGTTCATCCATAGACAATATTTCTTCAATGCGTTGGGCATAAAAATCAGCGACAGGCAAATCCGAATTAGCATTGACAAACCAGGGCATAATGTGCCCGATTTTCTTCAGCAGCAGATCGTGCTCAGGGCCGAATTCCAGACAAGACTCATCCGTGAAATTTTTCAGTCTCTCCATTTTTTCGGAATTGATATAACCGCCATCCAAGCTGATTTGATGTGACTTTGTTCCCGGAAAGGGGAAAAAGTAAGTCCAGCGAAATCTGCCGGGTTTGGCTTTGCCCATCAGCTCGATTGTCTGGAACACATCTTCGCGCTTCTCATGCGGAAAGCCGATTATGAGAAAGACCGAGCTATGCATTCCGTTCTCGCCGACGATTTTGATAGCTTCTATAATATTATCATTAGTCATATGACGATTGAGAATTTTACTTCGTATCTTCGGGCTGCCAGATTCGACGCCGAACTTGACGATTTTGCAGTTTGCCTTGGCGAGGGCTTTGGCGCATTCGTCATCGAAATAGCCCACATGGGCATTGACCACAAAGGGAATATCGGAAACCTTCTTGTAAGCTCGACAGAATTCCTTCACATATTCTTTGTCGAATGTGAACAGGTCATCGTCGAATATATACATTTTAATATTACGGTAATTCTTTTGCAGATATTCGATCTCCTCAATCATCTGCTTTACGGTGAATCTTCGGATATAATTAAGCTGTTTGAAGCTGCATTTCAGGTCGTCCTTGTACGTTTTGACCATCACGTGATTGAAGCAGTAAGTGCAGGAAAACGGGCAGCCGCGCGAAGCCATCAGTCCTACCCAGCCGTTTTTGGCGTCTATCATTCTTTGAAAATCCATGCTCCGGTAGTCTTTGAAAGGCAGCTTGGTTAATTCCGGCATGGATCGTACAGGATTAATTTTGACTTCGCCCTCATGCACCAGAGCGAGATTGCGCAGATTTTCCACGCTCTGTCCCCGGGCCAGTTTTTCGACGAATTCCAGGAAGGCTTCTTCGCACTCGCCCCGAAAGACATAGTCGAACAAACCTGTCTCCAGGATTTCGCGAGTATTGACCAGGGCATGTACGCCGCCGATGACGAAAGGAACTGAAAGCTTTTTCCTTGCCCAGCGAGCAAGCTTTTGGGTGTACGGCCATTGATTGGTAACAACTGAAAAGGCGATTATGTCCGGCTTTTCATTGATAACTCGCCGGGTGAATTCTTCTTCATCCGGCAGAGGCTCAATCTCTTCACAAAGCTGCCAGAATCCTACCTCGTGCCCGGCTTGTTTCAAAACCGAGGCCATATGTGCTACACCGTAATTGAAACCCAACTGCGATTCAGTCGAAGGATAAATAAAAAGAATTTTCATAATACTTGTGATTATCTGTTAGGTGTATTCACAATTGCAAGTAAATTAGCTATCCGCAGTTCTTTTTGCCGGACTGCCCTTGCGCTTAGGTGTTTTTATTTCAAGAATTTTCCGCCGGTGCTGCGGTGACAACCGGATTACCGAGGTCCGTTCTTCCATGACTCGCTGGACAATTTCGTCCATATCAATATGTTGTGGATCAGTTAATGTGTTGACATGCACGATATTGCATTGCGTATTGCCGCACGCGCTCCAGCGTCTGATGAAACTTTTATTGTTGCTGCCGGCAAAAATTGTCAGAGTGGGTGTTTGAGCAGCAGCGGCAATATGCTGGCACGCCGAGTCATAGCCTATAAATTCGTCACTTTCCGCAATCAGAGCGGCGATTTCGCCGATTGAGCACTCCACGCCGATTATTCCGTGCGATATGCCGGGATATTCGGAATCACCGAGGTGGGCGCCGGCGGTTTGGTGGCCCTGGCTCTGCAGATACGAAATCAATGATTCAGACCGAGATAGCTCATTTTCTCCGAATCCCCTGTCGAGAAGAACCACTGTTTGAGGACTCTTTAAGATTTCTCCCAGCAGTCTTTTCTCGAAATCCAAATCCAGCCTTTTTCGCGGATTGTTTCCGACGCCAAAGTTCATTGTGATGAGCTTTTTACATCCGGCAGCTCTTATGCTGCAAGTTAAATCACGGGCCTGTCGGGCAATGGAAGATGGTGTCCAGATTCTCGGGAAGCTGAAGCCGGATACTCCGAAAACCGTATCTGTCCAACGATTTGCCAATTCCGCCATACGAGCGTTTTTCCCCGATGAGGCGCATTTACGGCTGTTGAAAAAAAGATAATTGTCGTGATGGGTCAGCGGCAGAACACCCAATTGGGTAATTCTCGAATCGGGATCGATAAGCAGGATATTTTCTTCACTATCCAGCGGCATCTCATCGGCAAGAATTTCCGAAGTGGCGTGCCAACTTGAGAAACGCTCAAAAAGTCCGCCCCGGCGAGCATAATGTAGCGGATGGATTCGTATACCGGTGTTGCCTCCGAAAATCCCTGTGAGTTTGTCGCTGCCTATAATAACGATTTCCGCCTGGGGAAATATCTTTGCCAGGCGTTGTATTATCACGCTCAAAATGGCAATATCGGCTCCAATAGTCACGCGAGACAGCAGAATAATTTTTTCCGGAGGTTTTTCGATATCGTACTTGTACTGGCGGCTGTGTATAAAATTAGACCGATGATTGAGTTCTTCAAAGGAGGAAATTCCGAAATCTGTCAGTCGTGTGTCTAATGTTGTTCCGGCAGCAACGTTCCGGCAATAAGTAATCACCTGGGACATGACCCGGCTGTAGATTTCTACAGGCATTTCTTCATAATCGTCGCATAATTCTTCGACAATGATTTCAAAAAGAGCTGATGCTGCGGTGTTGTTCAACTGCATATCCGAAAAAGATGTGGCCATTTCACAGAGCAGGTCGATGTACTCAGGCTCGAAAGAACCGTTCTGGTAGTATCGGTCGATAAATGAAAAAGCAACCTGGCGCGATAACCGGGACAGTTCATCGGGGCAGGGATTTTGTTTCAGGCCGAGCCACTTGCTTCGATATACAGATGGTTCCATTTAATTTTGCTCTTTCAGAAGTTTTTTCGCCGCTCTAAATACTTCGCTCGCAGTAATTTCTGTCATACATTGATGCTCTTTGGGGCAGACTTTCTTATGACATGGGGAGCAGTCCATCTCTTTTCTAATCACGATAGTTCTGTCCAGATTGGTAGCGGTGTAATCGGGGTTTGTAGGCCCCATGATAACCACCACCGGCACATCCAGGGCGACCGCATAATGCCGGGGACCTGTATCATTAGTAATTAGAAGATTACACCTTTCGACGAAAGGTTTCAATAGCTCAAGATCGACTTTGTCATCGCTGGTGTCGATTATGTCGGCTCGGCTTTTCGCTATAACGGCCTTTGCGATAGATTCTTCACCGGGGCCGGCTAAAAGCATAATTTTTGCTCCAAGCCCTTTTTCGCATAGTTTGGCTAATTCGGCAAAGTATTCCGGCGGCCAGCATTTAGAAGAGCCGAAACTTGCACCGGGATTTAATCCTATCACAATATCATCTTTCTGAATCCCGTACTTTTGAAATAGTGATTCTGCCCGCTGACGGATCTGTTGACTGATGAAAAGTCTTGGCTGTAAATTCTCAGGTATATTCAGATCCAGCCAGCGGCAGATTTCCAGGTAACATTCGGCTGTAGGCATAAGTACTGTTCGACTATTGTTGCGAACAGGTTCCGGTCCGCCGCTTAGAAAAATCCCTCTAAAATTCTGACGGTAGCTGTATGTGTTTTTTACTCGCCCCAGCCACGTGCTAAGGGCCGATCGAACAGAATTGGTCAGCAAAACGGCCATGTCCGCCTTGTAATCTCTTATCTGTTTGGTCATACGCCAGAATCCCGACCAGGATTTATCATCGCAATCAATGAAGCCGTCAAACCAGGGCCCGTCCCTGAGTATTCCCTGGGCATTCTTCTTTACTATGCCGATGATTTTCGTATCGGGAAAACTGTTGCGAAAGCAATCAAACGCAGGGATTGCCATAACAATATCGCCCACCCAGTTCGGGCAGCGGATGATCAGTGTATCAGGGCTGTTTATTGCCTTTTTTATCATATACTTTTAACCGGTACTTACAATCTGACTTTACTCTATATTAATTACCGATATGTCCTTAATTTTTTTTAATCCCGAATGATACCAAATTTCAACCTGTTTTTACAGATTTTATTAGGAAATCGAGGTATTTATTGTTGCTCTATTTTACGTAAATTACATAAGAAACTGTCCTGAAAGCTGTATAATTGAGATATTTCAGGAACATCAGGATCAACAAAAAATCGGGATTCGGGGCCTATTTTTTGCCCTGCATTATGTAGAATGTCAGCGTCATTAGCTGAAAAACAACAGCAAAGCCCAGCGCCATAAAAACCAAATTATCCTGCCTGTCAGGGCTCATCAGGAACCATACGGTTACGAGCAGGCAGAATAGAACGACAATTTGCAATATTCCCGCCAGCAGTCTCATTATGGAGAATTCGCCGAACATCTCCGTTCGCTGCATACTTTTAAGCTGTCCCAGAATACTGCTAAGAAGCTCCTGGGTTTTATCTGTGGGAGTTTGCTGTTCGGGTTGCTGTTTTGGTGATTCCATCTGTTGATTTTCCTGCTCATGAAATTCCGGTGTGGTTTGTTGAACTTCAGATTGCTCAGGTGAATCGGCTGCCTGCGGCGCAGGTTCGGTTTGGCTAGTGGGACCAGGCTGGGCTTGCTTCTGCTGCTCATTGGAAGAACGCAGGTGCTTCTTAATAATATTGACCGCCTCCTTAATGTTTACTGCCCTGTAGTCGGGATTTACTCCTGCCAGTGATATGGATGAGGCGGGCTGCCTTTGATGTGAAGGGGGCATATCAATCAATATCGTTTTACATCCGGCTCGCAGGCCGGCCTCGACGTCCCGGCTGCTGTTGCCAATACACCATGACTGGTCCAGGTCGATGTCCATTTCATCAGCGGCTTTTAGCAGCATCCCCGGGCTCGGCTTTCTGGAGTTGCTTTCTTTGCGGTATTTCGGGACAACACCTTCCGGATGGTACGGGCAATAATATATCCGGTCCAGATAAGCATTCTTTTCAGCCAGCAATTGTTTTAACCGGCTATGAATCTCACCAAGGACTTTTTCAGTGACAATCCCATGTGCGACAGCCGATTGATTGGTCACAATAATCAGCTTGTACCTGAGGGCTTTGAGCTGGATGAGTGCTTCAGGGACTCCGTCCAGCAGCTTTACCTGCTCAGGATCATTGATATAACCCGGATCCTCGATTAACGTGTCGTCACGATCTAAGAATATGGCTTTTTCAGACATTTTTTCGAAATCCGTTTCTGGTTTAACTGTTCGCAAAATCACGCTCTACAAGGTCGCAGATTATGTGATAAGCGAGCTGATGAATCTCCTGGCTTCGTGCCGTTGATTCGGCATCGGCACAAAAGCAAATATCCGCTATCTGCTCCAGTTTACTGCTGGACTTGCCTGTAAACGCAATAATGTGAGCCCCTTTTTCTTTGGCAATTCGGGCAGCGGCAATGACATTTGCCGATGTGCCGCTGGTAGAAAACGCCCATAGAATATCACCTTTCCGGACAAGCGCCTCCGCCTGGCGAGCAAAGACTTTTTCATAAGAATAGTCGTTTGCGATGCACGTCAGGACAGAAGTATCGGTCGAAAAGGCCACGGCGGGCAGGGCTTTTCGTTCTCTGGCGAATCTGCCCACGAATTCACCGGCTATGTGCTGGGCGTCCGCGGCCGAGCCTCCGTTGCCGCACAGGTAAACCGTGCCGTCCTGTTTTAATGCGTCTGTGATTGTCCCGGCGATGGCGGCAATAGTCTCGATACCATCATTCTCGAAGTCCGCGGTCATCTTCTTGTGTGTTTCGATGGCGTCGGTTATGTGCTTTTTTGTTTCCGGATTCATCGGGATTTTGCTTCCAGTGACTTCATTTCCTTAATCGTGGCTGTCGAGCTTTTGCCGTTGATGAGCGGGGCAAGAGTAACTTTGCCGCCGTAGGATTCGACGAATTCCCTGCCGACGACGCCTTTTACCGCCCAATCCTCACCTTTAACCAGCACATCCGGCCTTACTTTCTTAATTAAGTTAAACGGGTTCGGCTCGTTGAAGATCGTAATGTAATCGACCGTCTCCAGCGCAGCCAGCACGCCGGCCCGGTCGTGCTGATTATTAATCGGCCGTTCCGGTCCCTTGATTTTCTTCACAGACTTGTCACTATTGAGCCCTATAACAACGATGTCACCCTGTCGCCTGCAGAATTGTAGGTATTCGACATGTCCTCTGTGCAGCACATCAAAGCAACCGTTCGTAAAAACAACAGTCTTTTCTTCCCGACGGTGCTGGGAAAGCTTGCTGAGCAAGGAGTCAACGATGCAAATTTTGCTGCTTGAGCTCCGGTTCTGTTCGGCAATTTCTTCGACTATTTCTTCAATGATTACTGTTGCTGTACCGAATTTCTCGACCTCGATTCCACCTGCGATATTAGATAACTGCACAGCGGATAAATAATCACAGCCGCCGGCCAAGGCTGCTGCGAGCATCGCTAGAACCATGTCACCGGCTCCGGTCACATCGTAAACAGTTCGCGGACGGGTCGGAACCATCATGCTCTTGCCTTCTGTTTTCAGATATGCCCCCTCCTTATCGAGTGTGATAACTACCGCTTCAAGCTGAAGCTTCTGCAAAAGATAATCTGCCGCTTTGGCTGCCGTCTCTATATCGGTGACTTCGAATCCCACAACTGCGGAAGATTCTGCTCGATTAGGTGTAATGGCTGTGGCACCGGCGTATTTCGAATAATCACTTGTCAGGCAGGGATCGACCAGAATCTTTTTGTTCGCCTGGTTTGCCAGCCGGATCATCTGCCGGCAAAGTGAATCGCCCAGGAGACCCTTGTCGTAATCCTGCAGGCAAACCATATCAACCTGCGCCAGTTTGTCTTTGTAAGCGGACAAAATCGACTCGTTCAGCTCATCCGAGAGCGGCTCCGTGGATTCGCAGTCCATCCTGATCAATTGCTGCCGGTGAAGATGTTGTGCAAGGCCTATCAGCCTTTGCTTACTTATGGTAGGGCGGTTCGCGGCCTTAAACAGGCCGTCGATGTCGGCCCCGGCTTCGAGCAGCTTTTCACGGAGGATTTCGCTGTCCCGGTCGTCTCCCATAACACCGAGACAGTAAGCTTTTGCCCCTAACGCGGCAATATTGGCGGCGACAGAGCCGGCGCCTCCGCAGCGGTGCTCTGTCTTGGTTATTTTAAGGACCGGAACCGGCGCTTCTGAGCTTATTTTCACGGCATCGCCATAAATATAGACGTCCAGCATGAAATCGCCCACGACCAAAATTTTCGGCGAGCCGAGGTTAGTTAGAATTTTCAGCAGGTTTTCGTACATATCATTATAAATCTTTATTATTAACTCTGAGGAATTGTACTCGCTAACGTATCCTGAATCAAGGCTGTTAATTTGTCCTCTCCGGTTAGGAATTGTATCTCAATCGCCAGATAAGCGAAAGGCAGAGGCGATTTGAAATCTGAAATCTGAGATTCGAAATTTGGAATTATCTTCGTCCAGTCCTTCTGTGTTGTCAGTATCAAGTCCGCCCCGAGTTCTTCTGCCTGCTCCGAAATTTCGGTTAAACAGGCATCCGTATAGTGATAGTGGTCGTCATAGATTTTTGAGCCGACGACTTTGGCCCCGAGATTCTTTACAGTGTTCAAAAAAGCATCCGGATTGCCGATGCCACAGAAGGCAAATACTTTTTTGTCCTTTAAATGCTCAATGCCGATTTCTTTATCATCTATCAATTTTGCATTAACCGGTGCATGTATGGATCTTGCAATCACCATTTCCGGATTTGTGGCTTGCAGCTTTCGTTCAAGTTCATCTAATTCTGCTTCAGTAATTTGGTCGCACCTGGTAATAACCGCAGCGCCGGCTCGTTTCAATGAAGCAACAGGCTCTCGAAGCAAGCCGGCTGGAAGCATCTTGTTGTAACCGAAGGGTTGCGTCGCATCAATCGCCAAGATGTCGAGATTTCTGGCCAACCGGCGATGTTGAAAGCCGTCGTCCATGATCAAAACATTTGCCGTATATTTATCGACGGCTTCCACTGCTCCTGCGACACGGTCCGGATTGACAATTACTTTTGCTTCCGGGCAGCTCTCTTTCAGAATTGAAATTTCATCTTTGAAGTCTTTGCTCTGTTGTGCTCTTGCTTTGTAGCCGCGAGTAAGTATAGCACACTTGCAGTTTTGAGTTTTAAGCTTTGAGTTTTGAGTTATCAGATTGCACAACCAGACTACGAGTGGGGTTTTTCCTGTTCCACCGACTGTTATATTACCGACGCATAAAACTGTTGCATCGACTTTATGCACCTTGAGCAGTCCTTTGGAATACAGCATATTTCGTAACCGAACAGTAAGCGAGTAGCCAATTGCAGCTATCACCAGGAGGAATCTTAAAGCAGTCGCACCGATGCCGGTGCTTTGACCTGAAATAATTTTGCGATAAGTTTGCTGTTTCAACAAATGAATCCTTAATGTGTTTGCTCTGAAGTCTGCCGCTCTTCAGGATTGGCGATTAAGGGAAATATAAAGAGGGAAGATACTATGAACAAGTTTACGCCGCAGCGGGAACTCATGAGCAATAACTCCGTCAATCGGTTTTACTTAAACACAATAACAGTGTACAAGGAAAAGGTATTATAAGCTAAACCGGATTTAGTTGCACATATTTTTGTGTCGTAGTTTGTGGCGATCAAATAATTGCTGAGAAGATTTGTCAGGTAGTTCTATTTTGCCTGTTTAGCTTAATTGGAAAGTTCTTTTAACAGAAACTCCGTAGCCTGCCCACAGGTCACTCCATTTCTACCGCCGTTTGGCACTAAATTTGCCGCTGTTAGTGCGTCGATAGCTTTCAAGATACTTTTCTGATGATTTGTATACCCGATGAAGTCCAGCAATTCGCCGGTTGCTTTTACTACTGCTACCGGAGAAGCGAATTGACCTCTGTTCTCTTTGATCATGCGAGTCCCTGTTCCACCGCCGGCTTCAAACATCCCCTGGCTGAAGTTCACATTAGCCGAGCCGACACCACCGATTCCGCCTACGTACATACCGGCTTCGTCACCGGCCATATCTCCGACAATATTATTACAGACCATTGAGGTTAGCTTAAAAGTTTTGCCTGTCTTTTCACCCTTCATGGCTTTGATCTTCTCGGGTTGAGTTAATGTATATGAAAAGTCGTCCGGTTTTACACCGAGATAATCAATCTCAGGGAAATTCTCGTCAATATAAGCCCTGGCCCAGTTAAGACCGGCCGCATCAGGCCTGATTACATTGTCCTTGAAATTGAGAACAACGAAATCATTATTGTTTTTCTTTGCATGAAGGCAGGCCAAATGTGTCAATCTTTCAATGTCGATACGAGCTTGCGGCCAAAAACACAATGCGTATTCGTCCTGGCCGTTAATTTTCATCATTCCTGCGGATTTGGCATCCTGGTAAGGTGTCCCGAGATTGCAGCGGAAAACCGTAAAATCTATTCCCTTTTCATCATTCTTAATGTGACGCACACATGCAAAAAGGTCCATATATTGCCTCATCCACACATTGGCACTTGGCACATTTGGATATTTGGAGCTGTCTGGTGTCTCAAGCGGCATCTTAAGAATTACATCACATTGGTCAATTACTTCAATAGATGTTGGAGGCGCGACTACATCGAGTTCAATTCTATTTTCAATAGTAAGGTCCGGAATCTCAACCACTATAATATCACCTGCGGCGATTTCATCGCAGAGCATGTTTTCCAAAATTGTTCTGGCGGCTTTGGCGACGATCGGGCCAATTCCGTCCCCGGGGGCAAAACCGATTTTCAGAGGACGTTTTTTTCCCAAGTCAACGGGTACAAATTTCCCTCTTGATTCTAACGCTTTCAAAATGCGTGCCTTCTCTTTTTCTAAAAGTTCGGCCAATGCTTCAAGCGGATTGTAGCTACCCTCGAAAATATTCGAAAATTCAGTCATTGAGATCTTCCTGCTCTATATTTGTTTTAAATATCAATTAACAATCTGTATATGTTTTTCATCTCTTACTTTTAGTGCTCATAAGAAGCGGCTAAACTAACCATTCTAATATAGAATGTCAAGTGCTGTATTCATATTTAGCCCGCAAATTACTAATTTATTGGTGTTTTTCCGTATAAGTAATCATTGTGCAATAATTTTTTTGTGTTATTTTATGATCACAGTAAATCTTACAATCAACGTTTAAAATTAACAGGAATCCGAAAATGAAGGTCTACCTTGTCCGGCATGGAGAAGCTGTCTCATCGGGAGTCGATCCGAAAAGACCTCTGAGCGAGCAAGGTCGTGTCGATATTCAAAAAGTCGCATCATTCATCAAACCTCTGGGGATATCTGTCGAGCATATCTGGCACAGCGGAAAACTAAGGGCGGCACAGACGGCAGAAATTCTTGCTGAATCGATATCGGCGACAAAGGATTGCTCTGAGCATAATAACCTGGCGCCGAACGACGATATCACAGTAATCGCAAATGAGCTTGAGGCTTACGATACGGATATAATGATTGTAAGCCACCTGCCATTTTTAGCATATCTAACGTTGCTGCTGGTGGCTGGCAAGGAAACCGCCAGCGTCGCATCATTCGATGCCGGCTCAATCGTCTGTCTTAACCGCAGCGATCTCGACCAATGGCGAATTGAATGGATGATAACGCCCGAAATTCTCCAGTGAGTTTCAGATTGAACGGTTCGAGTATGAATTAGTTTGTTGCGCTGACCTTCTCATTTAACTCGCTTAATCCGAAGCCAGCGTCAATTACCAAGTGCTGGCTGTTCGTTAGAATTAACCAAGGTAGTGATTCGAAGCCCCAGTTCGAACGGACTTTCTCCACATCACCTTGAATTGCTCCAACCGCGAAGGGGATATCATTCTTTTTAATCCATTCATCAAGTGCATTTCTATCACTCTTTGATACGTGGACTGCAACAATAATGACGTCTTTTCCCTTCAGTTCTTCCATGCGCCTGGCAAGCTCTCCCACACAATTCCGGGATGGTCTCTGTTCCATGTCCCAGAAACAAACCAAAATCATTTTATCCTTTGCTCGACCGAGATCAAAGTCGATGTTAATGCCCTCGAATTCCGGCAAGGGCTGACCCGGTGGAAATTCTATGACATAACCATTAACTCCCGCATAATCCTCGGGCAGGTCATTCCATACAGTCGATGAAGTTCCTTCAGTTTTGAGTCGAAACAGATGCAGACAGTTCTCATTTGAACTTGCTTTCGGCGAATTGTCGGGCTTTTCCTGTCCCCAGTTCGCATAAGTCAACGGCTCACCTGTAACCCACTTCCAGCCGCTGGCTGGTTCAGCGGAACCGAGGAACTGATAACCGCCTATCCATGGCCCTGCGCTGGCATTCTGCGCGAACTCGGACCAATATACGTCGTCATTAACCAATTTGGTAATGAAATCGTTTTCTTCGGGAGACGTTATCGTGGCAAGATATCCACCTGCTGAATTTGCTATCCTGTTCGCCTCGGTCCAGGTAACTCCATCCGGTGCCGCAACAGCCAAATACGAATAACCGTTACCACCATCACGAACCGACCATTTGACCGGAGCATGCTTCTGTTTGTGAAACTCTACAACATATGATTTGACCTCGGCAAAGTCGAAGGCCACGTCATTCCATGTCTGCACTCTTGCGCGTTTGTTGCCAAAGTGTATTCGATCCTCGTTTCGTCCTCCATAGTTATTCGGTTGTCCCGCTTCCCACATTTCATAGGTGAATGGCTCGCCGGTCACCCAAACCCAGCCACCGGTCGGTTCTGACGAGTCTGGCAGCTGGTAGCCTCCTGTCCACGGCCCGCGAAGATTAATGCCGGGGTACCAATACATCTCACTATTGATCAGGTGGAAAACAAAATCATTCTCTTCAGCCGATGTTAGGGTCACGAGGTGACCACCTAACATGTTAGCCATTTCATTAGCGTCCGCCCATGAAATTGGATTTTCTAAAGCAACAGCCAGGTAAGAATGGTCGTTGCCGCCATTATCAATTGACCATTTAGCTGGGGCTGCTTGGCACTTCGAAACCAGATTAAGAGTCAAAAATACTGCCAACGCGAACTGAAATTTAACTTTCATTATTTTGCTCCTTCTACTAAGGTTTTTTACGCTCTTCAACCTGCTGGATGTTTTTGTCGAGTTCACCCAAAGAGTATCCGCATGCTCTGACGATATGTTTGCTGTCTGTAAGAATCAACCAGGGCAGCGATTTGACGCCCCAGGTGAATCAGCGTAACAAAAGTCTTACTCGATGCTCATGTTAGCACGTATCACTCTAACAAGTTATGTATCATTCTAAAAATGCAGCCTACCACCAATTACTTTTATTTTACTGCTCCAGAAGTAGTTTCAATAAGTCTTTCAACTCCCTTTCACTTGGATTAATGGCCTTGATTACCCCTTTTCTGTCAATGAGTACAACGGTGGGATAGAAAAAGACGTTGAAGGATTTGGCATTTATACCATGCTCGTCAACAGCAATTGTGTACTTCATATCATTACGAGATATGAATTCAGGGATCTTCTCGCTGGATTGAGCAGTGTGTACTCCAATGACGATAAGACCACGATTTGAGTAGTTCTTATGCAGTCCCTTAATGAAGGGGATCTTTGCCATACAGGGACGGCACCAGACACCAAAGAAATCAAGCAGGATAACCTTGCCCTTGATATTCAATCCGCTAGCTTGACTGTTGTACCATTTCTCAACTTCCAACGGTGGAGCTTGATGTCCAACCATTTCAGCATGGATATGATTGACCTTTTCCGGCCTTCCATTTCGCCAGACATAGTCATTACTTTCATCATCTTGATTGCTAATCCTTGCACCATCAGGCAGGTCCATCTTAAAGGCACCCAGTGCATCAAGATCGGGATTCCAAACAACATTGGTTCGGCGAACCTCACGTTTTGAATGATGTGAGCTACCATCTGTATAGGTTGTCTTGAAATCACAGATTCCCGCCACAGGGAACCATATGCCGCCAATCTGTTCAATTACTATATCATCGATAACATATTCTAATGTCGCAGTGCTATTAATAACTATTACCCCTGGCGGTGGTTCAGGTGGATCACCAACTAACTCATAGTGTGCAACTACCTTGCGGAGATTATATCCTGCTGCCGGATCGATCCAGAACTTACCAATAATTCCTTTTCCAAATATAGCCTCAATCACATAACAGGCATGACCATCGATTTCTTCCATCTGTTTATGAAGAGTCATTTGTTCCGAATCCAAAAGATCCTGAGTGTAATGACCACTTCCTATTTGCCCAAGGATGCCGTCAAGAAAAGAATCTTTTCTATCTACCTGCATAAGAGTATTTATAGTTGATTTATTTTTAGTGAAATAGGCATTATGCATATCCATATCATCAGGTAATTTTGTCCGGAAAAGAAACTTGGAACCATCCCATATTTCTCGAGTATCTTTAAATAGTACTTCTTTTCCATCTACCGTTTCAAACAGCTCTTTGCTCCAGTCAATGCGCTCTTTATTCTGAATAAATCTACAAACATAGCGTAGCTCGGTTCTGTCACCCGGCTTGAATTCACGATCGGGCCAGGTAACGATTGTTTCACTGTCATATAGAAGCGACGGGTGTTTATAATATTCTACGCCTGCTTGATGCAGCACCGTGTTAGCGTCTAAGTCTGTAGGTGTCTGCTCTATTGATCGGTTCTCCGGGAAATGGGTCGTGCGTGGTTCAGCGATTCCGCCTGCGGCCCATGCCGACAAGACGATCAGGACACTGATACCGAGCGATACCGACCTTTTCGGTATTTCCATTCTTTCATTCATAACTACTGCTTTCGTAAAGCTTCAATTTGATCATCAAACATGTCGAGCCCAAAACCTTCGGCGGTAACGACGTGTTTACTATCGGTTAGAATCAGCCAGGGCAGCGATTTAACGCCCCAGTTCAGTCGGGTTTTCTCGATATCACCTTGGATCATTCCGACCGTAAATGGAATATTGTTCTTATTAATCCATTGATTCAGGACTTCTTGATCAATTTTTGATGCCTGCACAGCTATGACTGTTATGTCTTTACTTTTAAGCAGCTCAGCTTGTTTGACGAGTTGAGTCATACAATGCCGCGATGGCCTTTGCTCTATATCAAAAAAGCAAACAATGATTCTTTTGCCCTCGATATCAACTGGTGAGAGCGTTATTCCCAAGTCTTTCAACTCAGGTAAGGCGTTGCCAGCCAATAAAATCTGAGGCCTGTGGGCTCCTTCCTGTCCAAGTATAATCTTCACATTTTGATCACCACCTTGTGCATAGAGGAAACCGGCTCCTCCTGGACTGCTACTGAAGTTTGCCTGAAGCCGGAGCGGGCCTTTGCAGATACGTTTAATTGCAAATCGACCGTCTTTGTTGGTCGCCGTACTTTTGTCGGGTTGGTCTGAGCCGCCCACACCATTCAGGAAGATAGGCACTTGTGCCGCAGGCAAACCGTTTGCATCGACAACAATCCCTGAAATAGACGTATTCGCTGGTGTGAGTTGAATGGCCTGAACTTCCGTTGTGGTTCCGGGTTTACCTTCGATAGTAATCCTTTCATATTCTTTGGGTCCAAATCCGGTTGCGTGCACTGATATTCGATAATCACAATCACTTTGTACGGATGGGATGGCGTTGAATGTAAAATATCCCTTTGAATCCGTCAGTAATTCTGCACCCATATCTGACAAGCAGTTTGTGAAATGAAAGCACAAAGAAACTCTCGCAGCCGGGATGCCAATGCCGTTTGGGTCGGTGATTTGTCCTTTAACTGTCAGGGCAGGGCCAAGGTTCAGTTCAACAGGCTTATCGAATTGCTTCGTTTGAATCAGAGCTGCGAGTGAGGTATCCGGGTATCTGGCCATGACAAAGATGCCTTGTCCAGCCCTGTCCTCATCGTATCCGGCTGCAAATATTCCATCTTGGTCTGTATAGACATGATCGCCAAATGGGTGGACAGTAATCGACACATTTTTTGCCGGTTGCCTGTCCGGATCAACGACTGATCCCTTCAGCGTCGGAGATTTATCCAGCAGAATGTCAAGGTGAGTGATTTCGCCGGCCTTAACGATAACCGGCTCATTTACTCGCCAAGAAATATAGCCTTCACCACTTGCATAGGCTTGATACTCGCCCGGGGGAATCCGAAGTTTCGCGGTTCCCGTCTCATCCGTCGAAGACCTTGCACTACCTGGTTCGCCGTAGACGGATACTCGCATTCCACTTAAAGGTCGCTCACTGCCGTTCTCACGAACTGTGCACTCAATAAGCTCACCTTTGTCCAGCAACACCTGCACATTTTCCGATGTCCGACCGGCGACAACATTTACTTGCACTGGTTTTGCTGTCCACAGAGTCGTTTCATCCTCTGGTTCGGCCAATTCAATTTTGTTCTTTCCTTCAGGCAGGCCGATACATTCGAATACACCATTTGAATCGGCTGTTATTATGCGGATACAATACTGATTTAAGATGTCTTCTCTTTCTCTATCCGCTTGTATTGTTAATTCTACTCCACCGATGGATTTGCCGGTTTTGACCTCGACAACATGCCCCTTAATATCTCCTTCACGTGGCAGGATAAGTCGAATATCCGATTGCCATACTTCAAATCCGCAACCACTTTGATAGTTCGTCGTGAATTTATACGTACTACCCAATTCTGGCGCTTTAACCCCAAAATCGCAACTAACATCTGCCGCGAACTGATTGAACTGGAATCTGCCCTGTGAATCGGTCTTGGTTGTGAACCACTCTTTCGGTGCAAGAATGGGCCGCTGGCGCAAACGAGACATGTAGCTGGTCTTAGGGAGGGCCTGGACTTTAGCTCCGGATACTACCTTTCCAGCATGGTCAACCACAATGCCTGCAACTGTGCAGGCTTTCTCCAAGACTAAAAGGAAATGCCCTTTTCCTTTAAAATTACGGCTATAACTCAAACCGTCCCAGGCCAATGCCAATCCGTCTTTTTTTGCGACTACAAAGGTGCCATATTGGGACGAGACATCGGCTTGCAGTGAGAAACGACCTTGCCAGTCTGTCTTAACGATCGGAGATATCATTTTCGGGGATTCTTCGCCGTTTTGATATATTTTTTCATGTACGGCAATTTCAACTCCCTTGACCGGCTTGGCCATGTAATTAACAACCTGCCCCTCGATTGTCAGTTTCTTAGTGTCTTTCGTCTGGCTATATCCAGGAACGGAGAGGCATAGAAGCACGATTATTAGCCTGAATATGTTTATTTTCATTGCTTATCTCCTAACTGTCTTAATTTCTCATTCAGCTCCCCGAGGGAGAAATCCTCAGCACAAACGACATGATTGCGGTCGGTCAAGATCAGCCAGGGAAGCGACTTGACGCCCCATGATAAGCTGGTTTTCTCGGTGTCGCCTTCGACCATTCCGACCGGAAAAGGGATATTATTCTTTTTTGCCCATCCCTCGAATGATTTTTCATCAACTTTTGACACTTGGATTGCGACAATGATAATCCCCTTTGTTTCAAGCGGTTTAGCCTGCTTAGCTAACTGGCTGATACAATTACGGGACGGCCGCTGGTTCATATCAAAGAAGCAAACCAGGAGCATTTTATTTTTTGCCTGATTAATATCGAACTCAATATCAATACCTGCAAAAGATGTTATCTTTTCTACTTTCTTTTCAAGTGGAATCAAGGTAACTGTCTGAGAGTAATACATGTCTCGCGGCCCCGATTCCGCTCGCGAATCCATAACATAATAGTTCATACCCGGGAGAATCCCGTTAATTTTCAGCCGTCCTTCTGCATCCGTTTGTCCATTGTGATAATCTGCGCGAAAGATCTGGTTACCCCACATTACAGGTTTTATTTTAACAGAAAGGTTTGCACAAGACTTACCTCGTTCAGCAGTAAGTAATATGTCTGCCTCTTGTCCTTGCTGCATAACCAGTGGCTCGGACAGAATGGTCGGATCTTCAATGTTCTCAATAACTTCCGCAAGAATGTATTGACAATCTTGTGTATTTCCATACAGAAAGAGCTTCAGGCCGGCCGGCACATCTTTCAGTTCGAACGATCCATCGGAACTTGTGCCGGTATAAGCACCACCGGGTCCTGACCAGCCAAGCGTATTGTAAGATGCAGAATTGGTTGTGGATATTTTAATATCTGCTGCGGGTGAGCCGTCCGGCAATTGAACCTTGCCCTTAACACTCGTAAGCCGTCCGGTAATTGGGGGCGATTTCATTGTAACGGTCATTTCTTCGCCCTGCGCATCAAAACGCAAACTTGAATCGGGCGGATTCTGGCCTCTCAACATGTATACATCCTTAGGCGGTGAATAAAAGAAGAGAGATGCCTGACCGGACATAACTCGAACTGTAAACACGCCATTGGCATCTGAATAACCGTCGATTCTCCCGCCTTCATTTGAGCCACCGATACGTGCTCCCGCGACTGGGAGGTTTGTTTTGACATCTACGACATGGCATTTTATCAGCGTACCCCGATAAGCCTCGATATTGAAATCTTCAACCACTTCTCCAGGCATAAACTGGTCCTGTGTCTCCGAAGCGATGTAGTCCTTATGTTCGATGGTTATAACATAAATTCCATTGGCATTCGTATCGCTTCCCCATGGGCTCATATCCCAGCCTTCGGCCGGCAGGTCTTCAATGCGGAATTTACCCTGAGAGTTGGTCTTGGTTAAAAAGAAATTCCACATCCATTCGGTATGGAATTTGACTAATGCGCCTTCAACAGGCTTTCCGTCTTCATCCAGAATGGTACCGGAGACGGTGGCTCCTTTACTTAAGCGAATAGGCCTGTTACCAGAAAAAGACAATCCAGTGGCACAACCTTTCAGCGAAGCGTGAAAACTTGATCGTGTTTTAGGCAGATTTTTTATAGTTGCCTTGCCATCGGCATCAGTTGTGGCGCCGACTATATCGACGTAGGTAGGTAAAGACAGATAATCACGGAAAATCGGCTCTGCATCAGCACGATTACCGACATTATATGGCCAGACCTGGGCGCCAGCCAGAGGCTTTCCATCATGATCGGTGACGGTAATCGTTTGCCACTTGGGCTCGGTCAGTATGATTTCGTAGGTGGCTTGTTCCTGATCCCGGATAATTTTCTTCCAGCTGAAGGCATAGTCGGGATGGGTTACCAAAAGGATATAGGAATCCCGGCCGTATGGGTATTCCTTAGTATCACCATATTTCAATGAATCTTTGAAAATAAATAAGCCATCCATTCCCGATTCGGTTTCCTCGGCGATATGATTACCCATACCCCATCGAGTATGATAATAGTATAAAGCGACTTTTGCCTTTGGGATCGGCTTTCCCTCGGTATTAACTATCCTGCCGGTACATGTCAATGATTTGACCTGCTGGCCGAAAGCAGCAACGGTTAGAGATAGACTCAATATAAGCGCGCACATTTCCTGCATTATCAATACTCCTTCTCAACTCTTAAATTATTTCGTCGAGTTCGGTTAATGATAAACCGTTTGCCTCTACGATATGTCTTTGATCTGTCAAAATGAGCCATGGTAGCGATTTGACACCCCACGCGAATCGGATTTTCTCTGCATCGCGAGTAATCGTTTTTGCAGCGAAAGGAATGTTATAGTCTTCCATCCATTCGTTGATAGTTCTATCATCAACATCGGAAGCATGTACGCAAACAACGGAAATGCCCTTGTCGGCGAGATTGCCAGCTTGTTCTGCAAGCCTTTTAATGTAATGTCTTGACGGCCTTTGCTGCATGTCCCAGAAGCAAATGAGCATCCTGCTATCCTTTGTCCGTTTGGGTACAAGGCCGGTGCCGCTATCTACGGATTCGGGCAGAGCCTTGCCCACCAGGTTGGGAGGCTCAGGTTTATATGTGTAATGAATTGTTCGGCCGGACCGACTATCTGCTACCATGGAGCCTTCTTTGATCTCCATCCGAAACAACTCATCCGGCAAAGCTTCGTTGATGCGTACATCGACTATTTTCAGGTTGCTGTGGGTCTCAATGCAGGGCACGCCGGTATTGTCCTTGCTATAAACTTCACAACCCTGAGTCATCGGCAGCCAGCACCCGGGGTGGATTTCCTTATAATCCGCCATCCAGTACTCGATGCGAGGTTTTTTGTTGGACAGCCATACAAGGCCGTGCATTCTGTGATCTTTTACACCTACATACCACCGGAATGACTGACCGGCTAATCCGACTGCTTCTCCGGCAAGACCGTAATGACGGCGTTCGCTACATGTTTCACATCCGGGGTATGACTGGACGACAACCAGCCCCTGTATTCCTCTTGGCGGCACATCCACGATGTAGCAATCAGTGCCGCGATAGTTGCAGCGTCCGGCGATTGAAGAATCCTCGGCGTGACCATAGTAGCTCATTAGCTCATCAACATCCCTGATGTCCCACCAGAACGAATGTGGCTGTGCCCTCGGCCAGCTCGTTTCATAAGCGAGCATGTCCTGGAAGCAACCCTGTGGTGTACGAGCCAGAGAATATTGCTCCTGCCCATCAATAAAGGATGCATCATGAGATATGAGCTGTTTACCATCCCAGATTTTCAGCTTACGTCGGCTGTAATGCTCTTCGCTCAGCGACCTTACCCTTGTCTTATCGATTGCAAATTCGAGGATACTCGTCGAAACGGGTTTTAGCTCTGGAAATTGGCTTGAATCCGGCACCAAATCAGGATATTGCTGTTTCAGTTCAGTCGTTTTTGCCGCGATTACTTCCGGCGTTCTGGTTAGTTTGGTTTCAATGCGTATGTATAAACTATCGATTTCGTGAATCCAGTTTTCACTGGCCCGAACCACCTGCACTAACTCAGCAGCGTTCGGTACTTTGTTTTCTATAGCTCCTGAATTTGTTGAAACAATCGCACATGTGATCAATAAAATGGTGACGGATCTTTTAACGTTCCACATTTGTCATATCTCCAATCTTTTCATTCAATTCGTTAACTCGAAAACCGGTTGCCCGGATAATGTGTTGTTTATCAGTTAAAATCAACCACGGCAGCGAATGAACACCCCAGTCAAAACGTATTTGTTCCTCCTGGCCTTTAATTGTACCAACCGGAAATATAATTTTATTTTCTTTGATCCATTCATCGAGTTTTGCTTGTTCGACTTTTGCTATTTGGATAGATATAACAATGATTCCCTTTTCTCTAAGCTGGTCAGCTTGATTAGCAAGTTGTATCAGGCAATTCCTCGATGGTCGCTGCTGCATATCAAAAAAGCAGGCCAGAATCATCTTGTCCCTGGCTTGCTCAGCATCGAAATCAATATCTATTCCCTTGAATCCAGGCAGCGATTTGCCGGTTAATAAAAGTGGTTTTCTTTCAGGATGTTCTATTCTTAAAATCCCGGCCTTGCTTTTATCTGCGGACAGCTTTTTGAAGGGAAAATCACCCATGCTCTTACTGCGACGTTCTTCAGATGTGGGAACGTTGATAATAAGTCGGCTCCTTCCCGACTCAAGAAGCTCAATTTCCCTATCGGAAAGGTTAACAGCGAAATATCCCTCATCATCGACTTCAGCAACGCCTCTGGCTCTCGATCCCATTGTAAGAAGTATCGAAGTCTTAGCACCTGGCCATGGTGCAGGTTTAATAACAGCAGGGCTTTCATCTCTGAATAAAATGCGGCCGTATAATATACCTTTTGAAGTTACTTCAAGATTGATTGTTGTGGTTTTGCCTGCTTGGAGCCTGACATCCTCTCCACGATGCATTTCATACTTCCGGATATCGAATGGGATTGCTCTAACAGTCAAGTCACCTTCTGGTAAGTTGCCCAGTTTGAAGCTGCCATCCTCGGAAATGAAGGGGACACGATATCCGGTCATCGGATAAAATTTATCGTCGGGATTCTTTCTGACTTCCCAATCCATTTTTGTAGCGACATCTATGGTAAATTCCTTCAGCGGATTTCCTTTCTGGTCCAGCACTTGCCCTTTCACTGTTGCATTGCCCTCAGGATAATTTCCAAATTGGAAATCTACTGTTTCGCACTCCTCAAAGACGCGATTGTAAAATAAATATTGATGACAGTAGCCAAGTTCCGAAGGCATGAGTTTATATCTAATTACTCCGACTGTGTACGGCCAGTTTATACCGTCGCATTTGTAATATCCTTGTTCGTTCGTGCCGCGGTCCGGAGCCTTAATCGATCTGGCTCCGGGATTGTATTCTCTGATTTGAACAGTCGCAAAGGCAACAGATTGCCCCTCAGGCCCGGTTACACGGCCCTGAAGAAAGTTATCGGTGTCTATATCGCTCCAGTCACCAATGAAGTCTCTTGAGACAGTTGGATTGTACCATCCGGATGCTCGTCTTTGAAAATCACGGGATACGAGTATCTTAACAGGATGAATTTTGTCTCGCTCTACTTCGACAGGTTCGGGCCAGGTCTGCTGAACACCAAGAGCAGTTGCTACCGGAGGCGAGCCGATCATGGCTCCGATCTGAAACTTTCCAGTTGGAAGGTTCTCGACAAGATAATCCCCTACCCCGGAAAAACTACGTACCTGGACGGGTTCGGAGGACCAATCGGGATTTTTGAATAAACCGACGAAGATTTGGCCGGTGACATCGCCTTCTACCGCGATATTAAGCTTGAGACTTCCGCCTTGTTTGGTGCCGGTCCATATAACATCATTACGCTGAGAAGATTTGATGACTTTCCCCAGTCGTTGGGGCAGGCCGAGGAGCAGGGGTCCAACATTCAACTGCCGCAGCACATACCACCCGCGGGATGACGATAGTTCAGACTGTGGTTTTTCAGAGCCTGTTACCTGAGTGAAAGTTGCCAAAATAATAAACAGAGACAATATTAAAAAGGATATCTTTTTCATGATATTCCCGATAAATATTCTTCGCTATTGTTGAACTGACTGGATTTTATTTTCAAGTTCACTTACCGGAAAGCCGTTAGAGCGTATAATACGGTTCTTGTCCGTCAGAATCAACCAGGGCAGCGAGCGGATACCCCAGGTGAAACGGGCTTTCCCTGCATCGTCTTCAACCATTCCTACCGGGAATGGAATATTGTATTTATTTTTCCATTGATTTAGCGATTCTTGGTTAATCTTCGAGGCTTGCACTGCGACGATAGTGACACCCTTGCCTTTGAGTTGCTCGGTTTGTTTTACGAGCTGCATGACACAATGACGGGACGGCCGCTGCTCCATATCAAACAAGCAGACCAGCATCATCTTGCCGTCGGTGTCGACAGAAGGCAGATCAATTCCTGCTTCTTTTAGCTCTGGCAAAGGTCTGCCCGCTAGCGATGGCGGCCGCCTTGGCTCATAGCGAGTTGATGTGGACATCTGGCTTATCAATATCTTAATGTCCGTTGCTCCGCCTTCGGTTTCGACAGAGCCATATAAGCGTGACGTACCGCTTTTATCTGCACTGATTCGTATCCTTCCGGCACAGACTTTCTCAAGTGTGAACTTACCTTCTATATCGGTTTGTGTTCTGCTACGCGACTGACCTTCACCATAGCAGTAAATACGTGCGCCGGCAACCGGTTTACCATCGTTATCCACTACTATTCCTGAAACGGAAAGATTTGCAACTGCTAATGTCAATGCCCCTATATAAAGATGATTATTTACAGCATTATCCGTATGGATTTCTTCTTGACGATTTTCGCCATATCCTTCAGCTATGACATAGAGAGCGTATTTGTGCTCGGTGGGTATGGCTTTGATTTCAAATTTTCCCTGTTCATCCGTTGTTATCCGGTTACGTCCGATTGACGAGCCCCAGCTTGATACTCGAAGCATAACTGTAATCTGAGCATTCGCAATACCTTTACCATCAGGATCCACAACTCTTCCGGTGAAAGTTACGGCAGGTTTGAGTATGATATCAACCTCTTTTGCATCTTCCTCGATTTCCACAGCGGCAGCAAGGTTACCTGCTTCATAGCGACCTACAAGGTACATAATCGGAGTCTCTCTTCCGCCCCATCCCCCAGGGTCATAAAGAACCTCAAATTTCCCTTCTGCATCGGAAGTAGGATCTTGACTACCGCCCATCGGACAAACTCTCAGTCTGACACCTTCCAAAGGCCTGCCCATTTCATCCTGTACTACACCGATGATTTTCGGCATGCCGGCAAGCTCATATTCAAGACGCTCGGTTTTGCCTTCATCAATAGTAACAGTATCCTGAATCCTCTGTTGCGAATAACCTTGCTTGTAAACGCTGTTCATCTGATATTCTCCCGGCATCAGACGGATCCGCGCAATTCCATCTTTGTCGGAAAGGCTGCTGTGATATTGTTCGCTTGCTGGATTTCGAACGCCTATACTTGCTTTTTCAACAGGTTGTTTACTTATGGCCTCAGTTACTGCGACTTCCAGTATTCCACCTTTGCTTAGCTCTATTTTCACGTCACTTACAGTTTTACCCGCTTCGACCGTGACTTCGACGGATTCGGCTACCCAATCTGCAAGCTCATCAGTTGACTGGGTTGGTCCCAGTATGTATGTACCTGAAGCAAGAGCATTTATACTAAATTTTCCATCTTCGTTCGAAGCAAATGGTTTTTGCCTAAAATATGGAATGCCTTGCTCATTTCTTGCTGTTAATTGCACACCGCTGACGGGTTTACCTGTGTCCTTTTGTACAGCTATGCCTTCGATTTTAGCTTCGATTGGCAAAACCAGTTTTATATCCGCTTGTCCGGCAGCAAAATTTAATTTCTGATTGGCCCCTCCATTACTTTTATATGTACCCAAAGTAGCTCTGCCGTCTTTTTTCATAATAAATTCTGCTGTAGCCTTGGGTGGAATTTTAGTGAATTTGAACCTGCCTTCTGCATCTGTCGTTGAGGTAAACAGTTCTATAGCTAAGGGGCCACCCACACCACGTTCTTCCTGCATGGTGCCAATGTAAAGCATTGATATACTCACCTGGGCACCAGAAATAGGTTTGTCGTTTTCGTCAACCACGAGTCCTGATAATTCTTCCGGCCGGCCCAGTTTTATCTCAAGCTCCTTATCACCCTCACGCATTCTCCAGTTAGCAAAACCCAGAGCCAATCCCTCTTTTTCGGCAACTATGTATCCGTATCGGTAGAAATCACTCTCGGCACTTCTGCTGAAAGAAAATGCACCATCGGCCCTGGTTGTTACTTCCCCAATTAGTTTGCTATCGTATGAATAAGCTGTTGTGCCATATACCATCTCATGCAATGCGACCTTTACGCCAGCCACTGGTCGGTCCTGGTCATTAACTACTTTCCCCGTACAGGTAATTTGTTTATCTTGTTCGCCCTGGGCTTGGGTTAAACCGTTAATAAAAATAATCGTTAGACCAATGCATGAAACTGCCAAGCGATTTCTGCGCATAATAACTCTCCCTTATTTTATTTGCCGCATTTGATTTTTTGCTGCCGTATTTAAGCCGTCGGTTTTTTCTTATGGATTGCCAGTCCTGCTGCTGTTGCAGCAATAATCACAATAATCAGAACAAGTATCAAATAACTACTCGCTCCTGTTTTTTCGCCGCTCGAAGCGAGAATTCCTGGAGCAGTTGGCGGCATTTCTTTGCCCACGTAAAGGGCCGCCACTTCGGTTTCAGACAGCGGATAGTTATAGATCTGCAGATCGTCCATGAGTCCGTTGAACAGGCACTCGCCGCTGAAGGGTTCGCAGCCAATCTTCAATGGGCCATCCGAAGCGGCAAGTATGCATGTTGTTTCCTGCTCCCTGTCCAGTTTTGCATTCACATAGGTCTTGATAGCCCCCCCTTGACTGTAGGTGCCGACGATGTGATACCAAACATCCGGCTGCAAAATCGTTCCACCGTCAACAAACCTATTATTTCTCAGCAGGTTGCCGGAATCCCGAACCTCAAATTCGGCCTTGTCGGAAAATATGCTAAGTTTGTAGCCACCGGAGATGTTGTCCTGATTGCCGGCAATCTTTTGGTCGGGGGTTGATTTGGACAGTTTAATCCATGCTGCAATTGTGACGCCACCGGTAATATTCAGCCCCTTATCAGGCCCGCATTCAATAGAATCATCTTTCCCGTCAAATGCCAATGCACCGCCGGCCTTGCCGCCTGCAGGCTGCCATTGTGGATTACCGACCAGTTTTCCAGCAAATTTATTGCCGGAAGAATCGACGGCATTACTGCCCTCTGCCTCGTCAAACTTCCACCATGCAACCAGCTTGCGCTCAGTTTCAGGAATTATCACCGGTGTAAATGATAATACATAAGGCTTACTAACGAATTTGAAAGGCCCGAGCGGTTCGAGATTAAAGGTTAAAGTTCCTGTAACTTTCATTAGCTCTCGACGCGAGAGCTGACATTCGGGGCCTCACTGGTCCGGGATCGGATATGTCTTTGCGAACGAGCCGTCCGTGTTCTTTGCAGACATCTTCCACGAATCTCTTACATCCCTTCCGCCCGATGTAAGGCTGACATATTCACCCAGCGAGCCTCGTATAACTTTGGAGAACTCATAATTCGTGCCGTTCAAGTTCACTTGAAGTCCTGCCGTAACCGGCTCGCCGATTGCCAGGGTCGTCTCGCCGGCCTCGCTTACTTCGAAATCGCCCCGTTCACCTAAGGATCTGCCGCGCATCGTCCATCTTTTGCCCTTATCGTCTTTACGGTCGATTTCCCAGTGATCGATGCGATATTTTCCAACAGGCAGTCTGGCTGCACCATTTTTTATCTCACGCGTGAACAATCCGTTCTCACCACCTGCGGAAAATTCCGTTATTGCCTCCGGGAGCTTAATATTACCGAATTTGACGTCTTCAGCCTTAGCCAGTTTTATGAACGCGCCATCCCGGGCAACTTCTAATTGAAATAGCACATCATCAACCTCGATGTAATTGCCTACAAAACGGGTATCCTCGCTGCCTTTTTTACCGATTCGGATTCTGTCAGAGTCTCCTGCATTAAGGGATTTATCATTGAATGTCCCGTTTACATTGTAGTCGACCAGCATGCAGTTTTTCTTTTGGCCTTCTACGGTTATCTCTCCCTCGTACCATCCGCCTTGATATATATACAGTCGCCTATTCGGTTCGTTACGGTTGTAGAATCTGAAATTCAAATGATACGTTACCGGCCCATCTTCTACTTCGAACACTACTTTCACAGGTCCGAAATACGTATAGTACTCCGTTGTCTGGTATGGTTCAACAGCGTCTTCGTCATCGAGATGGCCGTTACCGTTCGAGTCGATGAATAAACGGTCCCAATTTCCCTGTTCGCTCGTACGATCCAGGACTATCCAAAGCTTGCCGCTCTTTACCATTGGGGTTGGCCATTCGACAAAAAACTGTTGTTTGGTTTTGAGTTCCGGCAGATTTACACCGTCAGGTTTATCAGAGGTTACGGTCAGGTTCGATGATCTGCCTCCTATGATCCGATACGCTTCCCGCTCGGAGTGATATTGCAGCCACTGCTCATCCTGTGCTACGGCCGATGTTGCGAGAACAAGCAGACTAATCCCCACGGCGAGCAAAATGTAATTCCTCTTTACCATTTTGCGGTACCTCCAAATAAAATTAACAATTCAGCCGGGCCAAGGGCCGGTTTACGTCACAATGCAGTTTTAGGCGTGATGGTAACTGTAATATTACACCTTTTTTCGTACTTTTGTCAATATTTTTATGTACATCCGTGCTAACGTGACATATTTTTAAAAAAACCACCGTTTTTGCGTTTTTTTTAGCCTATTTACCCAGATTCCCGTGCGCAAGGTTGATTAGCCATCGGATGCGGGGGCTTTGCTGCTTGGGGCTTTGTGAGCCGGCGGGTATAGTCGGTTCAGCGAACTGATCGGCGAGTTGGTCTATGTCCTGCAGATATGAGAAAATCAGCGAGCCCTGGGCCTGGCCGTTCACGTCGAACGTGATGGTCTTGATAACATCATTTTCCATATCAATTGTATAGATTAAATCTGTGCTGTTTTGTTGTTCTTCGTGGGAAATCACAACAATTGCGTCTGTTTCGTTTTCGGCCCGTTCACTCTGGAACCACAAACGCTGTTCGGCGGCGTCCCGTCGTACGATATCTGCTGTGTGCATACCCATCCACGGCCGGGATAAACCTTTGAAAAAAGTTCCGGGTGCGTATTCTTCGAGCACATTTCCCTCGGCGAGACATATTTGTGCTCCATTGCAGGAATCTGTAATTACATGATCATTGCCCACTTGCAGTATCATCCATGCCGGATGCTCCTTGATTGCGTTATAGACAAACGGGATGCATCCTCGGCCGGTAATCCCTTGTTCGCCTACGATGCCGTTGATGCTAAAATATGTCCAGCCTCTCTTGTGCATCTGGTCACGGTCGTCAACGACAGGGATATCCGCCGGCCAATTGTATCGAAACTGCTCCGGGCCTACAGTGTTATAAAGAAATTCCGTCTGGAAATCCGGTGCGTTATTGAAACGATAATCTACGAAACTCGTCAAATATCCCGTATTGGGATCGCGGATATAATCGCCCAGGCCTCTTGCGTTGTCCTCTGCGTTTGCGAGGAATTCGGAGAATTCAAAAGTATCCGTCGGTAGGCGGCGAACCTTAAGGCTGCTCCAGCACACGCGGCGATTGGTAATATGAACAATGTTGTAGCCGCTGTCGAAGTAATAATTTGCCTGTTCATTCTCTAGCCAGGCGCAGAGTTTATTTTGTTGCTCCGGATCCCATCGCTGCATTCGCATTATCATGGGACCTTCGATTCCATCCGGGAAATAAAACCACTGTTCGTAGGCGCCTTTACTGAGGCTGCCGCGTGCTTGAGGGCTGTTGTCCATAAGTTGCGTGGTAAAATGCAGACTCTCGACATCGGCTCTGGAGCTTATAGGAGAACCAGGGGGAGGTGCTTTCGGCTGAAGCGACATGCCTCCTATGCCGATCAACACCACAGCAACAGCCGACAAAGTTGCTATGCCCAGTCTCGAACTGGCCGTAGCCAGGGCCGCCGCAGTCAGGCCGACCTGCGTAGTACTTGCCGTGACTGTTACTGCTGAGGCGCCCCCCTCCACCGGGGCCGTCAGCCTGCCGAACAGCCCAAGACTCATTAACAGCAAGCTCTTGCTCAAGCCCTGGTGGCCCAGCTCTTTCTTGAGAGCTTGTTTAGCTCGGAAGAATAAAACGCGCGCCCTGACCTCGCTGCACTGCATAGCCACTGCTATATCCGAATACGACAGGTCTTCGAAGCAGCGAAGCGACAAAACCGCCCGATACTGTTGCCTGATCTGTTTCATAGCAGCCATTACTTTTTTTGACAAGTCCTTGTTTACAAGTTGACGCAATCCTTCATCTCTGTGGTTTTCGCCATGATATGTGAGAATATCTTGAAAAAAGGCCGGATCGGAAATCAGTGCCGTTTTCTGCTTGTCCTTGTAATACTGCTGAATTTTGCTCTGTGTTATCCGGTACATCCAGGGCCAATAACTCTCCGCTTTATTGAGACCACCAAGAGATTTAATCATTTGCAATAATGCCTCCTGAGACAGGTCTTCGGTTAACTCGTAATCTAAAGTCACACGAAAAACATACGCGCGCAATCTCCCCTCAGTTCTCTGGGCCAGTAAGTCAACGCTACTGCTGTGGCCCTGTTGTGCTAGCTTAACCAGCTCAGTCCATGTTTGTTCTTCACTCATAAATTATAGTTCGCTTATTGATATAGACGACAGGGGCAAAAATTCGTTACGGCAGTTTTTCAGAAAAAAGGAAAAAAATTAGATAATTTATACAAAAAAATGATGATAATAACCAAGTTGTTGTCGAGAATGGACTACAAGCTTAATTCTAAGTTAAGCGTTATCAATTGTTTATAGAAAAATTGCGTCATTATCAACCTGAATTGCACGGCTTTGGCAAGCTAATCTCTGGCTTTTAAGGAAATCAAGTTCTCTACTTCCTGTTGAAAGTCTTTCAGCTCCTTTTCATACACCCCGATACATTCGGTCCAATGTTTGTATTGGCCATCGGAACCGGTAAAAGGAATTTTACGAATCCCCATTTGCAGGCTATTGGCGAAAACATAGGTTTCTGCCGTCAAATCAACCAGATTTCGGTAAAGTTCGAGACTTTCTTCCAGAAAATCCAAAGCCTTCTCCATATCCGTCGTATCTTTACTGAATTGATAACGCAAAACCAGCATGGCTGCTTTAGCTTTCGCCGCATAGAATTCCGACATTGCCCGAATACAGAGCATATCGTTCTTAAGTCTTTCGAATTCCTCCTGATTCTTGCGGATGTAATCACCGGCAAGGTTAATTTCCGCTACGGCCTTACCTGAGTGAATGAGGATTTGGTCGATGACTTCTGTTGGTGTTTCCCCTATATGCTCTTGTCGGTTCCATTCTTTCTCGACATATTCTTTCAGCCGTTCTCCCACGGGACCGTCCGAGTCCACTAAACGGGGCCAAAGACGATACTTTTGGGGATTGACCAATTGGTCCAGCGTCATGCCCAAAGAGAGTGTCTGACGATTGCCGTTTGTAATTCCAAAACGCCTTAGAATCATCGGGGCACACATACCAGAGTGATTGTATGCTTCGAGTATGTGTCTCGCCGCCTCTCTGGAGCCATAAACTTCTGCCAGACGTGAAATCCAGTACTCATTTTCGTCCTGCACCCGGCGATCCGGATTCCAGGCATAACGGGCCCAGGCCTCGAACCATATCCAGTCCCTTTTATATTGCCTGATTTGGATCTTGTCCGGACTGTCCGGCCAGGCCCAGTAAGCCAGCGGGTATAGATGCAATCCATTAGCGTGGTGAATCGTCTGTGCAGCTTGAACACACTTCTGTATGAAATGTGTTGCCCCGTACCGGAACGGCTCCAGATTCGCCATTATATGAATATTCGTTATGTGCTGCGAAGTAATGGAGCTTAGTTCCCGATGTATCTCAGCCCACGGCCCCCGCGGACGGTAGCTTGTCAGGGCCTCACCATTGTACTTCATCATTGTGTAGAGGTTTTTGTATTTTTCCAATCCGGCCCCGACAATCTGGCGCGCATCGGTATCCATTGTGTGCTCTCGGATGATAATCGGCGGCTCTTCTATTAACCCCAGAGTACGCATACCATCCTGGACTCCAGGTATGATCACATTTGTTAGCCAGTACTTCTTGTTTTCGGCGCCAGACAATGCCTCCCCCAGACATACTAACAGTCCGACATTTGGATAGCTCCTGACGAATTCCGCGATTGACTTGCGGGTGTAATCGGCGCTAAGGTTTGTTGGCTTGGATTGGTGCGTTTCAATACCGTGTTTTTTGGCCAATGGTTCCGGAAGATGAATGTTATAGAACATCTGTATAATCCAGATGCCTCGCTTATCCGCCTCCGTCGTAAGGAAACGAAACACATCTCTGTTTTTATGGAAAATTTCATCCGAGACCTCTACAGCCTCCGGATAATCCCTGGTTTTGACCAGAGATGAGAATGGATGGCCGTTCCATAAGTACAGCGTGTTCATTCTATTTTCAACCAGCAAATCCAGGAATTCCATCCACTGCTGTTTGTCGTAGAAGAATTCGAACAGTTCCGGCGTATACGGATAATTGTAAATGCCTTTGTTCGGCAGTACATACGTTTTCTGCATGCCGATACAGGGACCTCGTAAAGTAAAGACGGGCTTATCCGATATTCTCATCTTCTCGGGCAATTTTCCTCTTTTCTTAATCAGCCCACTCAATTCCAGAGACCCATAAAGCGCTCCCGAATCGTCACTGCCTGCGATAACCGTCATATCTTTATTACTAACCAGAACAAATCCTTCTTTTGTCGACTCGTTAACAGGTATATCAATGATTCCTGAACGGATTATATTGTGTATCAAGTTACTCTTTTGAATATTACCAATAACGACGATAGGCCTTGTTTTAGGAATCACACTTGATTGAACCATGTTCACGTCGAAGCCTGTTCCTTGCAACGAAGCAGACAGCTTTTCACCGGCGAACTTTACTCGTGCAGTAGCTGTTCCATCAATTGCTATTATGACCTTATCAGCGGCATTTGCAGAGATATGTGTAACCGTTAAAATAATAATCGTTCCTAAATACAGCCGGCAATAATCGATTAAATCCTTCTTCTTTGCCATTGATGACTCCTTGGGTAAACAGTTGGTTGTTCTTTTACGATTAGATTCTATTTGAATTGTCGGATAGAAAAAGGCAAATATCAATAGAAAAAGCCCTGTTCGAAGACAGGGCTTATGAATCTAGGATGATTATATCTTGCTTCAAATGGCCTTTATTCATGCCGGTTGGTTTTGGCTTTCTTTCTTCTTTTTTTCCAGAAGACAAATACCACTGGAATGGCAACCAGGCCAACAAAGCCGGCTTTGGCTTCTGGTGGGATGAGATCGGTAACTTTGTATTCTGTGTAATCGTCTGGAATATTCGGCTCGAATATCCCTTCCGGGATCTCGGCGTTCCATTGAAAGTCGTAGGCTCTCCATTGGCCGTGCAGGTTCATGAATCCTGTCAGTAGCCCGCGCCCCGTATTGAATTCAGCCTCGATTCCAACGGGTAATGATGTTTTCACATCTATCCAGATTCGAGCAACTATGTCATTGACAGGGAACGCCAGCTTTAGTGAATTGGGGAACGGGAAAATACGATTGGGATCTGTGATCTCGAAGCCTTCTACATCGAAGTTGTCAAAGGTGGCTCGTCCAAGTTCTGTATATTGACCCGATTTAAAGTACTCTACCAGGCCGAGTGGAGTGAGTATTCCTGTTATTCGGTTAAATATATCCTCGGGCATTGACAGTTTTCCATACTTCTTTTCAGTAGGAGAAACTATCATGCCCTGTTGTGTCTCCTTGAGAAGATAGACGTGTGCCAGCAGTGTACCTTTGTCACCGGACGCATCAAACACATCTTCAGCGAGGCCGTATTTTTCAGAAGCATACTTCATGGCATCAAGCTTCATGGCATTAGCCTCAAGAAAGGGCTCTTCCTTATCCATATCCCAAAAGACGTATTTTTCCTTATGAACGACCGTGCGCATCTCACCAACTTTTTCTATGACCTCGGCCCAGACGATACTGCCATTCTTCGATGTTCCAAAGGGACCAAATAGCACCAATGCTGCTGCAAGGGTGACGACTGTCGCCGCTGAATATCTTGTAATCTTACTTTCCATGATAAATCTCCATATAGTAAGACCCGGCCGTAAGGCCTGTGGTCGGTTGTCTAAAGCTTTACCGACATCCGTTAATATTCGCTCATCGGTTGCCCTTCCGGCTTTGGCCTGCGCGCTTCCGACGATTTTTTCAATCTGCCTTGAGGACTTCATACGTTCTTTTCCTTACAACAAGGTCCTGAGTTTCTCGATGCCGTAACGATAACGACTTTGTACTGTGTTGATTGAAACATCCACTTGTTTTGCGATTTCACGAAACTTCAACTTCCCGTGTATGTGCAAGCTGACCACTTCGCGTTGCTCAGTTGGCAGTTTAGCCATTGCCTCGAAGATCCGCATCGATTCTTCCGAAACGATCAACCTGCTTTCCGGGCAATCTTGTTCACCGACATATTCTTGCTCGTCCATTTGATGAACATGCTGTAATTGCTGATGCTTAATCAGATTTTTGGCTCTATTTGCTACACATCGCATAAGATAGCCCCTGAGATTGCGGCTGGCCCGCATATCCGCCGGGGCACCGGCAAAGTGAACAAACACATCGTGTACGCAGTCTTCCGCAGCATCCGGATCGGCCAACAGGGCCATCGCAACAGTCAGCAGATCATTTTTATAACGATTGTAGATCTGACGCAGAGCATCAGGATCTGCACGCGATAAGCGATGTACCAGACGTCTATCCTTCAAAACGGCCCTTTCTGCACTCTGCAGATGCTGAACGTTCAACCATATTCAAGACAATTGAATACTTCATTTTAGTCTAATATTTTGGTTTTTTACAGGATAGCTTGGTATAAATCCGGAGGATAGGCTTGCGTAGTTCATTTTGTTTCAGCCCAATGCGCACAGAAAAAGCCCTACCAAAGCAGGGCTTGTAAATCAAGGTCGGTTATGGATTGCAGCAGAAAGAAATATCAGTTCCGGCTTACTGCTGCTGTTTTTCTTTTCCGCCTTCTCCAGAAGACGAATCCTGCTGGTGCGATGCCCAGACCCACAAGCCCGGCCTTGGCCTCTACAGGAATCACTTTAAGGATGTCGCTGAGCGTTACTTCCGTATAGCCTTCGGGCGGGTTGGTGTCGAAGATGTCTTCATCAAGCTCGATATTATACTCCCCGAAAGTATCGACTTCGTGCAGGTTCAGGTCGTGGAACAAAGAGATTAAACACTTGCCAATGGCCAGGTCGCCTTCTACCCTGACCGGTAGTTGCTCTTTAATCCCGATCCAGACTTTAGCTCTGAAAGTCTGAATGTCGAAGATGGCCTTGGGCAAAAGCTCTTTGATAGGCTCGAAAGGCTCTGTATCCTGGAATTCAAAGGCCTCAACCTCAACGCCGTCAATCTTGTCTCGTCCTAATTCCTTGCAGTCGCCTGCAAAAAGCAGATTAAGGATACCGTTGGGAGTTGAAACTTGCTCCATCACCTTCGCTATGGCATCCATGGAGGCGAATTTCAAGTACTTCTTGTATTTCGGAAACAAAATAAGAGTCTGCTTCTCCGGGATATTCAGAGTGGCACGATAAATCAGTTCGCCCTCGGCGTATCCCTCCTCAACCACGCCGTACTGAGTCGAATGATATTTCACGATGTCGAATTTGTATTTTATCCCATCGAATTCGAAAATGCGGTCGGGCTCGCCCGGATATGTAAATGTTCTCGTTCCTCGTAGTACCATCGTCTCGATACCGGCGACTTTTTTCTGGACATCCGCGAGGACAACGCCGTCGTTTCCCGGCGTGCCGAAGGGACCGAGTAAAACAAACGCCACCGCAAGTGTAACTGCCGCCGCTGCTGAATATCTTGTAACTTTGCTTTCCATGATAAATCTCCACAAATTTGGCCGACTTGCAGCCAATTTCTTTTGAATTTCCTGTGCTTTCAATGTATCCGTCAGAGTCCTGCCGTACATCTCAGCGTTAGGTTCAATGTGCAATTTCTTTATTAATTCTTCAATTTCTGCTGGTTTCATTTTGCTATCTCACTGTTTAGTAATGACCGCAGTTTGTCCAATGCATACCGGTATCGACTTTGTACGGTGTTAATAGAAACCTGCTGCGATTTTGCTATGTGCTTGAACATTAATCCGCCGTACACATGCAGCATTATTACTTCTTTCTGCTCATAGGGTAGTTGGGCCATCGCGCGACTCAACTTCTGCAATTCTTCACTGCACACGGCGGATAGCTCCGGGCCGTTAGCCTTTGAACAGATCGAGTTTGCCTCATCTAATGGAGCAGGTTGTCGTTGCCTCGTTCTGATTCTGTCTCGTACACGATTAACAACACAAGTTGCCAGAAAAGCTTTGAGATTTCCTTTGAGCTTAAGTTTCCCGGCTGACTGGGCAAACGAAACAAAGACATCATGCACAATATCTTCAGCGGTACTCACATCATTTAAGAGAGCTGTTGCCAGCGTCACCAGATACACTATGTGCTTCTCATAGATACGTTGCAGAGCGTCCCTGCTGCCGCGTTTGAATCTCCAGATGAGTATCTTGTCTTCTACCATCAACGCCTGACCAACCTGACTGCGAAACGATCGTTTCTCACTCTTATCACGATTGAACGGTTTGTCATAGTCTAAATAAAATTACAAAATTTCACAATTTTAGCTTTCTCCACGGCTAAAAAAGACAAAAAAAGCCCTGTGGCAGGACACAGAGCTTTTTAGATTTTGTAATATTACATCCGGTAGTGAGGAGCTTTTGTTATTTTGGATTGGCTGCTGTCCTTACGAAGACTTACTTGCCTGTGATGTACCTCCATAGGCTCCTATATTGATTACGCCGCCGTTGTTTAACGGCTCTTGGCCCGGCGGAGTACTTGGATCCCCGGCATCAATACATGGGCTGTTTACTTCGTCTGTGATCCAGCTTTGACTTGCCGGGTCCCACCTGCCTGTCCGGGATTTTAAATGATAATCACCGTTATCCGGATCGGCAAAGAACGGGTCGGCGTCAATATTGCCTTCACCGGGGAAACTGCCCTGAACATTGCTGTACGTCACTATGGCAGAAGAATCTGATATCTGGACGCCGTTACCGTAAATGATGGAATTGAGAATAGTAGGCTTGCCTTCGGATATGCCGATATTCGAATTGCCGGCAATCGTGCAATTGACTATAGTCGGAGAATTAATAAGAACCCAACGCCCTGATACGAACTTGAACATCTCTAATCCCGAACCGCCATTCTCGGCGATAATGCAATTAGAGACAGTCGGACTGCCGCCCATATCCAATTTCATACCGGCACTGATATTATCGACAATGTAGCAATTGGTAATCGTTGGAGAGGCAGCAGAGCAATAAATACCGTTATCTGAATCTGCAATCGTAAAACCGGCAAGAACACAGTTTGCATCTTCTCCATTGGAAAAAGTCACCACGTCTCCGTAGGCAATGAGAATAGTTTCCGAGACAATCGACGGATCATTCGGATCTGTTGACCTGAGTATTATGTTCTTACCTTTGAAGTTGATTTTTTCCTGGTATACTCCCGGGCTGACCACTATCTCATCTCCATTCCGAGCTTCATCGATGGCCCGTCGAAAAGAGACGTATTCTTTGTCGATAGTGATATTCTCGATTGGTAGCGGCTCTAAGTTCTCGAAATCAACACGGATTGGATCGGCATAGATAGTCGAGCCATATTGATCTCGCACCTTTATAGTCCACCAGGTTTGCTTAAAAAAAGATGCCGTCACAACTTCATTAGGCGGTTCGGGCTTATCAGAAACGACATAATAATCCATAACATGATGTGGGTCGGGTCCGAACAAAAGCTGATACCCGACGGCATTTTCACTTTCTTCGCAACTGAACACCGCTCCATCAGCATCCACGAAAGCACCATCTTCAGGGCCGATGAGTATAACCGGCTCGGGCAACCTGCCGGGATTTTGCTGCTCATTGAAAAAGGCCATATAGCCTGAATTTACTGAACCGCGCCATTGAAATTTGTAGGGTTCCGGATCAAGCGTCAATGCAGGATTGAGGTTCTTGCCCGGACCAAAAACAGACCAATACACCCCGGCAACCAAACCTCCGTTGAAGTTGTTTTCATCCTGGGTGACAAATGAATTGAAATACCACAGGGGATTCTCGCCGTGCGACAGGGGCAGGGAGACATTTAAGACATCCGGATAGTAAGTCTTGTTTGCCGCGGCGTAGTTTTCGATCCAGCATGGTTCGTCACCAACAGGATTTTGTGTAAAGTCTTCGATTCTCTTGAGGGGCTGGCTATAAGTCTCCATGCAGAAGGCCCCGTCCATTAGTGTCACACGGTTCACAGCATACCGGGGGTCTGCATAGGTCAGGTTCAGGTACGTGCCGACATCAAGGGCCGGAGTGCCCCCGGCGCTGAATCCGCAGACCTGAATGAGCTGATGATAGTCCGGTGCTACGCTGGAGAGAAAGACAATAATCATATTGGCGTACTTATAAAACGTACGGGGAGTTGTCATCGAATCAGGACTGTAGCCCTGAGGAAAACCAATATGGTTGACAAGCTCCAGAAACATGGGATCATCAATTACATCTCCGCCGCCATCAGCACAAGTGCTTCCACCAGTAAAAAAAACAAACGTGGGCTTATTCGGATCAAATGCTTCATTGACCAATTCCAGCGTATAGGCCCCGAAGTCAGGCACAATCACGACTTTAACAGTATCTGGTGAACTGTCATATTCGCCATCGTTTACTACTAGTTCAAAGACGCATTCCTGAACCTCATTTGTCTGGTAGAAGCCAACCAATGTATCCATTTCTGTGTCGATTAACATATCCCCGCCTATTGAAGGTGTAGCTGTGTTTGCATCTATAATGATGACGGAAGGGCCGGATATTTGCCGCCATCTGTAGCTTAATGGGCCGGAATTGTCCGGATCATACGAGCCTGTGCCGTCAAGGACAATTGGTTCCTGTGCCACATATCGCGAGAAACCTGCATCTGCTATAGGCAATGCTCCTTCGGAGGCCAGACTAATTGCCGACGACGATATAACTGCGATAAGCAAAGCTAAAGTGAGATTCTGAAAAGTTGTTTTTATCATCTTATTTGTCCTTTCAAGCCCTTTAAAGCAACAGACTGAGTGCAAATTAACCGAATTGGATTTGTCTTTACGAAAATATCGCTGATTGAACGTCATTTTGATTATCTCCTCCTAAATGATTGTTAGATGCAAATACAAAAACATAAACATATCTTTTATCATAAAGGACCTTTGGCAAAGAATTCTCATTGCTATTATTGAAAACCGCACGAATGAACTTTTAGTCTAAGCGGTTCAAAAAAATATAATTATAGTTGTTGCTCTACTAATAACACAATTAAGCCACTCATTTCAGTCTAAAGAAAATCAAGATTTCACAGTTTCTTCTTTCTTCGTCGTCTCCAGAAGATAATACCAGCAGGGATGATTCCCATCGCGGCAGCGCCGGCTTTAGCTTCAGCGGGAATAAAAGGAAGAATGTCGCTAAGCCCAAACTCCGTGTAACCTTCGGGTATATCGGTGTCGAATATCTTATCATCAAGCTCGACATCGTATTTATCGACGACATTGACCTCATGCAACCTGACTTCGTTGAACAAGGTCAATAAGCTCTTGCCGAAGATAAAATCGCCTTCGACCCAGATCGGCAGTTGCTCTTCAATTCCGATCCAGGCTCTACCTTCTAAGGTCTGAATGTCAAAAATGGGCTTTGGGAAGAGTTCTACGAAGAGGTCCGGCTGTTGGAATTCAAAGCCCTCGACCTCGATCCCGTCGATCTTGTCTCGCCCCAGCTTCTTGTGGTCGCCTGCCAAAAGCATGTTGATGATGCCTTCAGGACTCAGATTCTCCATTAGTCTCATCTGTTCGTCAGTAGCGGCCATCGCTCCATACTTCTTCCAGGGTGGCAATACAAGAATGGCCTGTCGCTTCGGCCGGTTGAAAGTAATTCGATAGATTAGTTTGCCGTCGACGCTTCCCTCCTCAACCAGCCCAAGTTGTTTCGAACTATATTTCACGAGGTCGAATTCGCATCTGAGTCCGTTGATTTCAATTACATCGTCGTCCTCGCCTATACGCGTAAAGGTCTTCGTGCCTCGTATTATCATTGTCTCAGTATCGGCGATCTTTTGCTGGACATCTGCGAGGACAACACCGCTATTTCCCGGCGTTCCAAAGGGGCCGAATAGAACCATTGTTATAGCTAGTACGACCACGGCCGCTGCTGAGTATCTTGTAATTTTGCTTTCCATGATAAATCTCCAAATTTCAGATGGTTTTGTTTTTGTACTCCGGCCTGAATCTTCAAAGCCACGACGTAGCATCCGGGCTTCTTCCGGGTGTTTCTGTGCCCATTTCTCAAAGTCGAACTCCTCAGGCTCACGATGGATGTGCCGTTCCAGCAATGGATCCAGCCATTTATTGTCATTTTCATGCTTCATGGGATTTATTACCTCCCCAAGCCCTTTTTCTTCAAATAGACCGCTATTTTCTTTTTCGCCCTTCGGATTCTGCCGTCAATTGCTTGTTCTGTCTCGCCGAGGACATTGCTCATTTGTCGGTAACTCATCTCGTTATAGAACCGCAAAAACACGACTTCTCGCAGATGCTGGGGCAATTGCTGCAGGGCTTCGGCCAGGATTGCTTTCTGGTCGTCATCCTGATAATCGCATTCACGTTCATGGTAAGCCTCAACCGGCTTTCGCTGTCTCTGCAGTTCTCGCAGAATGTCTTTGGCTATGTTCCGACAGATTGCATCGATCCACGGGCCAAACCGCTCCTGCTTTTTCAGCTTCGCGAGCTGGCGACACGCTGCAGCAAGCGATTCCTGGGCAGCGTCCTCGGCCAGATGATGGTCCAGCAGAATCGAATCGGCCACGGCCACCAGCGAATGGTAATATCGCCTGCATAGCTCACCAAAGCTCTCCGGATCCGCCTCTAACGCTCGTCGAACAAGTATCTGATCCTCAAGGTCTTTCATTTGCCAAATATCATACTTAACAGAGCTGCTCTGTATTTCTATATATAAGTCTTAATTAGAAGAAAAAATCGGCGCAGAATTTATGGAAAATATTGCATGTAATTTATTTGAATTCTGACTGCCTTGCATAAGTGGAATTATTTCGAGATTCCAATATCATCCAGCATGATGGTGCCGTTAGGAAAGCGATCGAACACGAAACTTATGTTTTCAAGCCTGGACGGATCGAATGAAGAATTGGCCTCGACGAACTGTCTGAACGGGATTTCATAGGTCTGAAGGAGACGTTCTGAAAAGTCTTCGATGAATTTTTTCTCCAGCCATTTCCACTTGGCCAGCCTGACGTTCAAAGCGGGGTGGACAGGTCCTATAGTACTGAGCGGCAGGGCGGCACGATTTCCATCGTTGTCGGAAAGCTCGATCGACAAATCGATAATCGTGTCCTGGTACGGATTCACCGATCCGATCGAGAAAACAAGACTCGAGTCTTTATCAACCTGAAGGTCCTGATGAGTGTCCGGATTCAATTTTATATGGTACTTTCCGATCTTGAGCGAATTGGGATCGTTGTTGTCTTCGAACTTTTTTTCCCCCCAAAGAATGACGACGGAATTATCCTGGCTCGCCTTGTCTTTATCGCGAAAGGTGACATGGGATTCACTCCAGCCTGTCAAATTTTCACCCAGCACCGTGCCACCACAGGTGGTTGTAGTGACATCAAAATCCTCTTCGAAATCGGCGATGACTTGAAAATTAGAGTCCTGATATTGATTCACATATATATCCTCAGGCAGCCAGCGGCCGGCGCGCCGGGTATCATTGAAAACGGGAAGATATTCATCTCTGCCGTTAATGGTGGCTTCCAGAAAGGCGGATATCAGCCCCTTTGCGACCTGACGTTGCTTTTCCATAGCCATGATAGGAGGATCATTGATGAGCCAACCCAGCGGAGGATCTGCTTCAAGGCTGCCCCAGGCCGTGTTGAACCGGCTGTGGTTCGCCCGATAGATGTAAATCGCGGATTTGAAATGGAAGTGCTCATCGGTGAATCGCACGCGCTTGAATTGCCGCACTCCAAAGAATATATTTGCATCGGCATCGTGTCCCCCGTGTATGACGAGATAGTTAACATTCTCCAATGCTGTCGGATGTCCCGCGGGTTTGTACTGCCCGTCGCACGGTGCGATAGCAATGACCGCCCGGATGGCAAAGTTGTAGTCGAGTGTGATATTGGCGTTATCGGGATAGTGTGAGAGTTTATTAAACGCCGCTGCGTGGGCGACCGATTCTCCGCCCCGCGAATGCCCGATCAGTGCAATGCGATCCATGTCCACCTTGCCCTCGAATGGATGCTCCTCCGTACTGTTCCATTCTTTCCACACTTTCAGATGTTCCAGCAGAACAAATGCGCGCGCATCGTTTTCTCCCCCGAATTTTTGATTCAGGAAATTCTCATCTACCGAGACAGCGATAAAACCCCGGCTTGCGAGCAGTTTGCCGAGGTATTCATAACCCGGATCGGAAAAATCCTTCATGTTATGGTTACCATGGACTATCAGAACCAGCGGAAAAGGCCCGTCGCCCTCAGGAAACCAGACCCGCCCGTTGATAGGCAAACTGTCAAAACCGAATCCCCAGTAACGAGGCATAGTATCATAGTCTTCTACAAACGGATTTGCGTCCACAGATTCTGTTTTGAAATCTATATCTTTGCCGTATTCCTTACGACGCTTGTCGTTGCCGCTTCCGTAGAAATATGTTTGATATGAATAAGACCCGTCGATGGATGGATCCGGCGCATCTATCGGCTCGACGCGATACTCATCCATATAGGAGATATCCACCAGATGTGATGTAGTACCGCAGCCTGTAAGTGCTGACGATAAAAGTACGACGAGCGGTACATGAAAAAGACGATTCTTGACCAGTTTCCAGCATTTGCATTTTCTATTTTTGTTATTAGAGGGCATATACATCTCCAAAAAGACCGGTTGCTTACCTAAATTATGAACGAAAAAGGCAGGGAAAAGTTACAATATAAAAGCAGAATCCACAAGAAATGTTTTCAATTTGTAACACTTCTTTCGTTTCAGCGTTCTGTAATGTAGTATTGCGTCAGATTCTTCTTAGGAATGATTGAATGGCAGTAGAATTAGAACAAAATATGGCCGGGGATCATCAGCTTGTCAGAGCGGCATTACTTGGCGAAACCTCAGCGTTCGGGGCAATAGTAGAGAAATACTGGAATATGGTAATGGCATTAGCATTGAGCAAAGTTTCCGACACTACCGAAGCCGAAGACATCGCCCAGGAGAGTTTTTTGAAGGCATACTCGCAACTAATCAATCTCAGGGATCCTTCACGACTTGCCGGCTGGCTAAGCAAAATCACTTTACAACAGTGCTCTAACAGCCTCAGAAGGACCATCCGAAACAAAAGGGCATTAGGCTGTAGGGCAACATCTGTTAAGGCTCTGGATGAGCAGTCGGCGATGACAGCTAATCCGGGATTGACACAAAATCAGATTCAATTCGTAAGACAAACAGTAAAGAATCTGCCCGATAAGTTCCGTACGATGATCATTATGAGATTCGTAGCGGGCCTTTCCACCGTGCAGATTGCAGAGCAATTGGGCAAACGCCCGGGCACCGTCAGAGTCAGACTGCACCGGGCTTATAAATTATTACGCAAGGATCTTGCTCCAATTTTAGAGGAGGTCAGATCATGAAGACCTGTGATAAATATAAGAACCTTATCGAAAAATATATCGAGGGAACAATCAGTGAAGGGCAGCTTGCTGAGCTGAAAAATCACGCCGAGAAATGCGATTCATGCCGTGCACAATTCGAGCGTTGCATCCTTCTGCAGGATGTTGTCAAGGAAGCACTATCGTCACAAACTTCTGCCGAACAAGCCGGAGCGTCAATAGTAGCAAGGCTTTCTGAAGAGCCAAACCTTCGACCGGCACATGCCCGCTTCAGCACAATTTTATACTCCGGCAAGCGAGCCGCCATCGCTGCAGGGATATTGTTGGCCATTGGTTTGCTCCTCGGTTTTGTAACAGGCAGGGCGGGCAAACCCGCGAGAACGCCTCTTACAGCTCAGGTGCCGATAAGTGTCGGCAAGGTCGACGGGACTGTGCTTGTTAAGCATGAAGGTTCCAATGTGTGGCAGACGATGGAATCCGGCTCGTACGTACATCTGGGTGACACGTTTCATTCTTCCGCCAAGTCGGTGTGCCGATTGGAATTTGAGGATGAATCCACAATTGATTTGAATCAGAATAGCATGCTTGTTTTGAAAAGTTTTAACGGTCAGACGCAGTTCTTTCTGGAGCATGGCGAGTGCACAGCCGCTTTGGAGAGTCCGCACGGGCCGTTTTTTATCGATACTCCACACGGCCGGGTGGAGGCATTGGGGACGGAATTTACTGTTACCGTCGAATAGCAATCAGAAAAAACCGACAGTCAGTCGGAGAGATGTAAAGGAGAAATCTAATGAAAGCCTGGTCAATTATTGTCTGTGCTGCAGTTCTGCTGGCCGCCCAGACGATTACATTAGGACAGAAGACAAAGATCAGTGTCAGGAAGGGAAAGGTTAAAGCCGAAACGGCAACCACAAGTGTGGAAATCGACGAGGGCAAGAAAGGCGTTCTCGTGCCGGACAACAAGCCGATGGTTACTGTTGACAATCCGCTGGTAGATGATGTTATGAAAATGCTTAAGCTCGTCGAGGCCGAACAAAAGCGTGGCGAGGTGAAAATAGACTCGGTATTTATCATGGCGGGCAAGGCGGACAAAGACAACATAGTCGGCGCCCTCTATTTCGAGTATCCGAACATGAGCGGCGAAGCGATGGAGACTCTGAAGTTTGGATATGCCTCATTGATACCGGGATTCGAAGTCTATGACCTGAATGGAAATCTTTTGAAAGTTGATATAAAGCCTGTCAGCCTCAGCGGCGCGGCTTATACGATTCACTTGAAGGAGAAGATCGGGCCCGGAGAGAGCGTAAAGGTGATTGGCTTTGCCAAACTTGACGAGATACCGCTTTTTCCAGGCGGAGCGCCGGCCGTCTGGCAGGAAGGGCCGTTATGGTACTTTAGAACGGCGAACATGGTGAGGAATTGTCTGAATTACTATCGCTTTATTCTGCCCGAATCAGCTATTTTGGTCGATACGAATCGGCAGATCATTTCATCGGAGAGCGTAGATGGCAGGCTTGCGGTTACAATGCGAAACTACACCGGACAGTTTAACGACGGCGCGTGCAAAATCAGCTTCCTATGGCCCGATGAGGATGGGACAACGCTTGCGGATATTCCGGATGAGTATCATGGGATTAAAGGGCTTGTCGTCGATGAGATCGAGATCGGAAACTTCGAGGATGAACTAGCACACAACTTTCTCTGTGTGAATTCCGGGAATTTCTTTTTTAAGCACAAAGAGGGTCGGCACTGTACCAGCGGGGGATGGATGTCGTATGATTTGAAGGTCCTGCCCTATGAGCCGATGGTGCTGAGCTGTTTGTACTGGGGCAGCGATGAGGGGACGCGTTTGTTCGATATTTTAGTTGACGGTGTGAAGATTGCGACACAGAGACTGCAGAACAATCAGCCGGGCGAGTTCTTCGAGGTTAAGTACGAGCTGCCTTCGGAACTAACCGAGCACAAGAAGGAAGTGACGGTCAAATTCGAGGCGCAGCAGGATAACTGGGTGGGATCGGTTTTCGGATTGCAGATGCTTAAGTCGGCCGATTCACCGAAAGTGGCCGAGCCGCTGTCGGATCTTAGCGAGGTTACTTACGACGGGCTTGAGCCTGAGAAGCCCATGACCAGATGGGCCTTTCTTGGCCCGATGCCGATTCACGGTGTTGACTATCCGCCTGAAGAGGAAAATCAGCTCAAGGCGTTTGACGATGAGACGTTCGATAAGGCCAAGTTCGAGCCGAAGGTCGAGGTCGGCGATGAGCAGTACGAGTGGATGCAGTTGCATTCGCGCAGTGCCGTTGTTGCTCCGCCGCGGCCGGCAAACCGATTGTATTATGTGTACGGCTATGCCTGGGCGCAGGTGGATATGCCGAAGGAAACTCATGCGGTTCTCGGTATCGGCTCGGACGATGCTGTCAAAGTGTGGCTGAACGGCAAGCTTGTTCACAGGCATTGGGTCAATCGTGGCCTCAGGAAGGACAATGATCTGGTGCCGGTCACATTCAAGAAGGGCAAGAATCAGCTTGTGCTGAAGATTCTCAACGGAGCGATGGATTGGGGATTCCTGTGCAGGGCCGTTAAGGTCGAGAGCGAGTCGATTCTCTCACAGGCCACTTACAACGGTTTAGCTGCGGGCGAGTATATGAAGGACTGGCTCCTGCTCGGGCCGATACCGGTGACGCTGGCCGGGCCCGACCCTACCGATCAGGACATGCAGAAGAAGAGCTTCGCCATTGAGCAATTCAATTTGGAGGAGTTCAAGGAAAGAGTCAATGTCGGCGGGGTGGACTATGAGTGGGCTGCGTACCGTTCTCAAAGTGATATCGTGGATCTGAGGCAGCCTTACGGCGACCGGATAAATTCGATGGCCTATGCCTGGGCGCAGGTAGAGATAGCACAGGAGACTAAAGGGGTGTTGAGTATCGGATCGGACGATGCTGTTAAGGTCTGGCTTAACGGCAAGCTCGTCCACGAGCGGTGGGGGCCGGTTGAGCCAGATGGCGACCGTGTTGATGTTGTGTTCAAAAAAGGTTCCAATCAGCTCGTCTTCAAGCACCTTAACGGGATATTCGACTGGAAATTCTCCTGCAGATTGCTGGAATCCAGGTGAGAATCGGCTGAAGGTTCTATTTGACCACTCGGCGTACATTTTCAAAGATTCCGATATTTTCATATCGGAATCTTTGATGTAGTACGATTAGGCAAACAGACAGATGTAAATTAGCCTGTTTGTTATTGTCATCAATATCGATTATAAGATCTCACCGAATCTGCGTTAGTATATAGTTCCGGCGGCTGCGGACGAAACTTTTGATTCCATCTCGCCGGCCGTTGCCTAAGCCGTCGGCAATTAAAGCATTGGCCGCATCGTCCAGAAATTTATCGAATTCCGTCGGTGGGTTGGATGTGCCGTAGGACGTTTGCCACGGGCCGTTCACCAGTTCTTCAAGGGCATCCAGGTACATTTGCCTGTATTTCGGTCGGTTCACGAATTGATAAACTTCCGGGAATTGGCCGGAACTAATGGAGAACAAATTAGTATTGGAGCCGTTACCCGATCCGAGAGCAAAGTCGATATCCCACGGCAGCAGGTACCACTTGCCTTCGGAGAGGGCATAGTAGAAGTAGTTGTTTTTGCCCCGGTTGTAACCGTAGCTGTCCCAGTCGCCGACGGCATGACGAATAGCCAGAACGGCGGCAAAATGCTCAGGATGGATGACCGACTCGATTGTCCGTTCGTATGTCGAACTGCTCGATCGCGTGTTCATCGCTACAGCGAAATCGAACAAATGATCCCAGTTATCATTCTCGCGATGCGACCGTTTCTCGAATCCCCAGCGATAAGTCTCCTTCAATCGCGGGTGGCTTGAGTCGTATTTCAAACCTTCATCGAGATTTGAGTGTCCCGTGCCATCCACGCTATATTCAAAGTAGTCATCGATCTTGTGAATGTAGCCTTCCGTATCATCAGGGAACCATTTCGCGATATAATCACCGTCGATTTTCTGAACGTCCTCATAGATATTTGCAGTCCGCCCGTTCATTATTAACCGAACGAATTCCTGTCTCGAATACTGCAGTCCCATTTGTTTGTAGAACCAGTATGAGGCGCGTTCCTGGAGCGGGCCCCGACTGCCGCCCTCCGTCCCGTCGAGGTTAATCTCTTCACGGTCCCTGAATTTCTGGTCCGGATTGAAGTTGATTCGGAAGCCGTGAGTGTCGCCCGGATATGGAGAACGGTTGGAACCGCTGCGCAGCCACGGGCTGCCGCGGTGACGAATCCCGCAGTTATAAAAAACCTCAGTGTTGTTGTAGACGAATGTGCAGTCCATCAGCTCGTTGGAAAGAGTGGGACGCGATTGGAATGTACTGACAACATCATTAGACATCCAGACGCGGTAGGTGGCAAAACGCGTACTTACCAGAGCGTCACCTACACGGACCAGGCAGGTTCGCTCAGGCACATCCGCCGAGGGCTGCAATTGGCTCGGGAATCGGGTTAACGCCGAACCGTCGAAAGCTGTGATATAAAAAGCCCGCATCGTGCCGCTGGAGGTGCCCGGAATCGTGCCGGTGAAGATGCTGTCGCCGGCGATTAGGTCATTGCCGGAACCGTCATCGACCATCGCTGTGGCTGCGAATCCGGCGCTGCCTTCGGATCGGTAGTATAACGTTACCTGATCTACACCATCATTGTCTGTAACACGAGCCGTCACGACGATTGGCTCGCCGCCGAGGGGGATGACCGGCGTGTGCTGTACGTCAAGAATGTCAGGCCCTCGATTGCCCACAAATGCCGTGTTTAGCTCACCCGGCGTGCCCAGATTCAGGGGCATGGTCAGTTCAAACGAATTTGCAGGTCGAGGCGGCTGAACAGGAGATTGCGCTCGCGATGTCCTCAAAAGAAGGAACCGGCATCCCCGCAACCATCTGGCCCAGCCGCGAAATGTTACCGTGCCTGCCGTAACACTGGATATAGACTGGTTAATGCGATTGGCACCGGGATCGCCGTGGCCTGTCGCAATCAGATGAAGCGACCGGGCGCCTGAGTGTCGATCTGCTGTGGTCGCGAATGAGCGAACGTGATTACCGAGAAATCGCCAGCTCGATTCACCGCCCTCGAAGCCGCTGTTGATGAGACGGCTCGAACCACCGATGGTCAATTGAAGATCATCGATTAACACTTCACCGCGATTTAGCAGCAGAAGGTCGAAGACGTTGACCTGGTCGTGTCGATATCTTGAATCATTGCTGTTAATGGTAAACGAGAACTGCTCCCAAACAGTTTTGCCGGACTCATCGCTGTCGGCCCAGGCGTCGGGAGTATCGTTGTCACTGTCCGGGTCGCGTAGTTCCAGACTTGCTCCCTGGCCGTCGGCCCAGCTCGGCCACCGGCCCCCGTCGTAATAAGTCACCTCGTCGGCCGTGACCATCAGAACTTCAACGTCGCCGCTAAGCGGATCCACGTCATTGTACGGATAAGACAGCCGGATACGCTCGCTGTGGTCGTCAAGCCCGCCCGTATAGGGCCCGACAAGATTTGTGCCGATATTAAGATTATCATAGACCCTGGCAATAAAGTCCGGGTCTTTTGCCACAACAATATACGAGTCCGGCGGCAATTCCGTGCCGGCTTCGAATGTGTAATCGATGCCGTCTGTAAAAGCCCATCCGGCAAGCGAGACCGTCTCGGTGCCGCGGTTGTACAGCTCGATATACTCATATCGTTCATCCCGCGTGCCGTGATGATACATAATTTCGTTGATTACAATGTCGTTTATCGCCGGTTGTACGTTAGGCCCGCCAAACGTCGCTGAAGACAGAAAAGCAAAAGAATTGGCCCCGTCAGGAAACCGGCCGAACGTCACTTCCGGCTCTGTCGCCCCGTAGTTCACTGCGTCCAGCACGCGTAATGGTACTGGAACAGCATCATCAGTAGCAGCCGTCACAAAAACCGTTTCGCCGGATGATGACATCCCAAAATCAAACTTGTCGGCTCCAATTCCTTCACTGACCGTCCAGAAATCGCCCGGTTGCAACACAATCCCATCAGGTATCTTGAACTTTAAAAGCTCGGTCTCGTCGTCACTGAGAAAAACATTACTCAGATCGACCGTAGTTGGCCCTGGGTTGTACAGCTCTATCCGGTCGGCGCCTGTGGCCGCGTCGCTGTTTGCCAGCACCTCGTTGATTACCACGCGAGCGTGGGGATCGTCACTGCCGTTGCTTGTTTGTCCCAAAACCGCCTGGAGTACCGGACTTGCTATGCAGTCAGAACTGCCCGAGAGAGATGAGTTATGAGCCTGCATGGCCAGGATGTTTGTGCCGGCAACGAGCAGGTCCAGGCTACTGGTTAGGTCAACACTGGCGGCCGAGAAATCGGAAGCAGAGCCGCCCCTGGCATCGTGTGCGGGCGGATTGCCGGAGATTTGATCAGAAGCACCTACGCGCACGCCATTCAGATAGAGCACGAAACCGTCATCATAGTGGACCTGTGCGCGCAACTGCGAGAATGAATCTATCTGTTCCTGCGTCAGCGTAAAGGGAAGCCGGACATAAATGGACATGTACCTTCCATTCATATCGTTTGTCTGGGTTCTGACGTACTGAAGTTCGCCGGAATCCGAGCTGTATCCATATCCGCTGGGCCCGTCGATCCAGGCTGTTCTTGATGTGTTATCGTCGAATCCGATTTGCGTCCATAATGTTGTGGGCCGTCCTTGAGCATCCGGCGACGGTTCCTGGGTGCCCTTGAAATAGACGCCGGGATGACCGACATTCACAAGCGTCACCAGTGTCGGGTCTTCGGCTCCGACCTGTATTTCATCAGGTTCGCCCGGCGTGCCGTGGATAAAAGTGCTGGGCGCCCAGGTTGACGCCTCGTCGGGATCGCCGCCGAGTTTAGCGAGAATCAGCGAATGTCCCGTCCCGTCCGGCGAGACCGGCCACGGCGGTTCGTTGCTGTATCGCAGCCTCAGGACAATACCGCCGCCTCCATTAGACAGTTCGATGCGTTCGCCGGCGTTATCGAGCCGTCCCGAAAAAGGTCCTTCTACGCCGGTTATTCCGTAGGCTTGCTCAAGAGCGGCAGGATCGCGCGCCACGACCAAGTAGCTTTTAGGCTCGATTTTCGTACCAGGTTCGAACACGTATTGGATGCCGTTGGTGAATGCGTAATTGGTTAGGTCTTCGGAGACGGCACGGTTGTTATACAGCTCGATAAATTCAAGTGTTCCGCCCGCATCGGTGGGATGATACATTATCTCACTGACGACAAGTCCCATGCCGGTTTGCGTAATCCATAGAATGACCACAATAGCGGTTACTAATAGATGCCAAAGGTGCCGTTGCTCGTTTTTCATTTAGTGTTTGCTCCTTTCTCCTACGAATGTGACCAGAACCCCCAAAGCGATCGCATGCCGGCTCTGTCGGCATGCGTAGTTGCTGGATGTTAATCCGGGCAGACCAGCGTGATCCGTAATTGACTATTTTGACTACTTATTTACATTTCTTTAAGCATACAATATTCTATTTTAACATATCGGTGTCTAAATTTCCAGTTTTTTTGCCGGGATTGCAGATTTTGCGATGCGGATTTGGATGGGATTTCGGAAAGACCGGCAAGAAATATGAGAAATTCTCAAAAAAGAGCGTCAAATTTGCCGGTTTTGATGGACTTATATATAGGAGTCAATGATTAACGACAAAGAGCATGCTGAATTAGTCAGGAATGCACAGCTCGGCGATAAGGAGTGTATGAGTCGTCTGGCTGAAGCGGTGAGGGTACATCTGCGTGAATATGTGCTCCGCCTTACGTTACGAGAAGATTTGACACAGGATATTATTCAGGAGAGCGTTTTGGAAATGTTTAAGGTATTTGACAAACTGAAAAGTGTCGAAAAGTTCTGGTCATGGCTGGACGGCATAGCTTTCAACAAGATTCGCCAGCACTACGGGCGTCACTGGCGGCATAAAACGATTTCTCTTTCCGATATCGACCGCCAGCTTGCGATAGGGGACAGCCAGAGTGCCCTGGCCGAGATGATTAACAAGGAATTGAAACAAATAGTGCTGATGTCCATGCGGGAATTATCACCTCGTTACAGGGCCGTATTGACAATGCGCTGTTACAAAGACATGTCGTATTCAGAGATTGCCGGCTTGATGGGGTGCACGGAGTTTGGCGCCCAGTCATTGTTCTATCGGGCAAAGAAGGCTCTGGCGAAAAAGCTATCCCATCATGGGCTCGGCAAAGGGTACCTGCTGGCGGCTTTGGTGTTATTCGGAAAACTCACGGCTTCAACCGAGGCTGTTGCTGCGAACGTATCTGTTACGGCTGCGACTCTCAAGGTCAGTGCCGCGGTTTCTTTGGCAGCGATTGTAACAAGCAAAACTGCTGTAGTTTTAATTACTACTGCCGCGATTGCCGGTGGGGCTATGGTTGCGACGAATGGGACAGGCAAGATTAATATTGGGCCGGATAGTATTAATGCACGAGCATCATTAAATTCTTCGGCCTGGAACGAATCGGATGGTAAGGAGGAATGCTGGTATTTCTTCCCTGAAGGCCCCGGTGGTCCTGTAATGATGCGCATGCTGGAATTCAGTACCACCGGCAATAATTCTTACTGCCGCAACCTTCAAAATCAACATGCAAACTACTACTACGACAAGAACACTATCCATGTTAGCAATTTTCGAATGTATAATCCTGATCTCTCTGTAACAAGGCTACCCACAGACAGCGAGGATTTGAGTCGGTTCATTTCTAAGGTTGAGGGCAGACAGACTGATATGGAATATGTCTCCAACAGGTCAAAGGGTCTTCTTGTAATCTCCAAACGCAGTAGGGAGCACGGCGACAGAATCTGGAGGACGGATCGCCACTTCAATGTTTTAGAGGAGGAATACTTTCAGTTCAACTGGCCGCAGAGTACTCGAATCGTTGATAATCGAGACCAAATGCACAAACGAGGCTGGACATATTTCAGAATTACAGGCCGGGTCAATGGGCAGCGAGTCTCAGGAGTCGGGCGGATGCCGTTTGTATATGCAACAAGTGGGCAATCCGGCCGATGGCTTGATTTGCAGCTCGCTAACGGCAAAAGGTTTATAGACAGCGGGGCCGGTGCGTGTGTCTTCGAGACAAGCGGAAAAGCATTGGTAGCATACCCCGCGGGGAATTTCTTCAAGGGATTGGGACGGCCCTGGATGGGATTACATACGATTGATATCGTACGCCGGGATGCTGCTGAAGAGCAACTTTGGTTTGAAACCAGACAATTAGCTGGTGGTGATAAGACAGATATTATCATAAAGCAAGAGCAGACCAGTCTGGTCTATACTATCGATATGGAGTCCGATGTTATCGAGAAGATTACATTCTCAGTAGATAATAGTATTGAGGGCGAACTTGAATTTTCCTACCTGCAGAATATCGATAATGTCGGCAACGAATTTGTCTCGCCGAGGATCGGAAGCTATCGGAAGCCGCAGCAAAATCCGCTGGGCATGCTGTGGCTTGTAAAATTATTTAAGAACCGCTGGTGATTTACATCTTTTGTGAAGGAACTGAAAAGCAGAAAGGAAGGTGCGCAATGGTTACCAAAGTAAATGTTATGAAAATAGTGGCGATTCTGGCAGTTTTTGTCGTACATGCCAGTCCGGCAACTGCTCAGGAAGGCGGATTCGGAGTAGTCGCTGCCCAACCGAATTACTATTTTGTCGATGCGGTTCATGGAAACGATGACAACGAAGGATTAACTCCGGGAACGGCGTTCGCGACAATTAAAAGGGGCATCGACACGGCGATGGACGGTGACATAGTCCGTGTCTATCCGGGTTTGTACCAGGAGGAAGTCAATTTTCGGGGCAAGGGGCTCGTAGTGCAGGGTGTAGCTGCTGGCACTGCCGGTGTGCCCGTGCTCCAGAATCCCAACGATTTTGCAGTATCGTTTTACAGTGGCGAAGGCCCTGATAGTGTTCTGAAGAATTTCATTATAGAAAACAACTTCATGGCAGTCTTTATTGCCGGCAGCTCCCCGACTATCAGCAATCTGACAATAGTTGATAACATGTACGGCATCGAGGCCTCCAACGGCTCGGATCCCAATATAAGCAATATTATTTTCTGGAACAACATCTACAGCGACCTATTCGGATGTCTGGCAAGGTACAGTCGTATTGAAGATGTGGCTGCAGGCGAAGGGAATATCGACGGCGATCCGCTCTTTGTCGATCCGGAAAACGGCGATTATCGCCTTCGCTCTAAACGGGGCCGCTATTGGCCCGAGCATGACGTTTGGGTCCTTGACCGGACGACCAGTCCCTGTATCGATGGCGGCGATCCGAGTGCCGAGCCGTTAAATGAGCCGATGCCTAATGGCGGACGAATCAATATGGGTGCTTATGGCGGCACGTCGCAGGCCAGCCTGTCACTAGTCGAAGAAAATTTGCCGGGTCAGGCTTCCGATCCCAGACCTGCCGATGGGGCGATTGATGTTGATACAGATGTAATATTGAGATGGACCTCTGGGGCAAACGCTGACTCGCATAATGTTTATTTCGGAACAGAGTCAGATTTTCGTTTTGGAATGGAACTTCCGGTATATCCGGGATTGTATTTTGGTCCTGCATTCATAGGTAATCAGACCTCGACACAATTCGATACCGGCCGGTTGCGTCCAGATACTACGTATTTCTGGCGTATCGACGAAGTCAACAGCAACGGAACGAGGACCGGTGTTTTGTGGAATTTCACGACAACCAGCACGGGCACAGCACCAGTGCCGCCCAAAGGCAGGACTTGCTTTGTCGCTGAGACCGATGTCTGGATTGACGGAAATCTTATTCAAATATCGAAGGTTGCTCAGGGACAAATTTACTGCGGGTTAAACAGCCTCGGCAAGGTTCAGGAAGTCCAGGAGCATAACGGTACATTTACTTGCTATGATATCTTGCTTCAAAGCGGCAATACCATTAGTGTGGCTGGGAACCATTACTTTTTGACTGAATCGGGCAATTGGATCTCTGTACAAAATCTCAAGGTAGTAATGAAACTACAAACGCCGAATGGTTCGCTTGGGATTGTTAGCGTAACCAAACGACCGACGCCGTACGTCGGCAAGGTTTACAATCTCAAGGTCGAAGGTTCGGATCGGTATCTGGTAGGTAAAGACGCGGTTATTGTGCGTGATTACTAAAATGCTGCCGTTGTAAATAATGGCTCGAGTTGGACACAACTTCGATTTTGGTTGTGGATTACAAAGTGAAATTTGGTGAATGTAGAAATTTTTATCAGCAATTTTATTTTAAGGAGAACTATCATGTATAAGAGATTGGTTTATTTAACTTCTATTGTCTTAGTGCTGGGCCTGACAGGCCGGGGATGGTCAAAAGCCTCGAATCCAGCCCCCTTTGACGGCACTATTCATGAGGCGACATGGGCGAGCCTTAGCTGGCAGGCGGGAGAGAATGCCGTCTCGTTCGATATATATATCGGCACGAACTATGACAATGTGAGAAACGGCACCGGCGATACATTTCGGGGCAACCAGGACCGCCAAATGCAGTTTTTTATTGTCGGTTTCCACGGGTACCCTTATCCGAACGGTCTTGTGCCGGGGACAACTTATTACTGGCGAATCGATGAGATTAATGACCAGCATCCGGACAGTCCGTGGGTTGGAGATATATGGAGTTTTAAGGTTACACCCTACACGGCTCATGATCCTGAGCCTGCCGATGGCGCCGTGCAGGTAGATCCCAATGTGACCCTTAGCTGGGAGCAGGGTTATCATGCGAAACTGCACACTGTGTTCTTCGGTGATAGTTTTGCCGAGGTGAGCAACGCTGCCATGGGTGTTCTTAACGGTACTACAACTTATAGTCCCGGTTTCCTTGAATTAGGAAAGACCTACTACTGGAGAGTAGATGAGTTCGATGGACGCGACACCTATAAAGGCGATGTCTGGAGCTTTACAGTTGGAGCTGGGACACCACCCGATGGGGAAGAAGGAATTATCTATGTCGATGTGGTTAACGGAAACGATAACAACAATGGATTGACGCCGCGAACAGCTTTCGCGACCATACGCAAGGGTATCGATGCAGCAGCGGATGGCAATGTAGTTCTGGTCTATCCGGGGTTGTACCTGGAAGAAATCAATTTTCTGGGTAAAGCGCTGACAGTGCAGGGAGTCGCTGTAAGTCCTGACGGTGTGCCTGTGCTCTGGAATCCGGGTGATTTTGGAGTTTCGTTTTACTATGGTGAAGATTCCAGCAGTACCTTGAAGAATTTCATCATCAGGGACAGCTTCATGGGTATTTTTATTGCTGACAGTTCTCCAACTATCAGCAATTTGACAATAGTGGGTAATAAGTACGGCATTGAAGCCTACGCCGATTCACAGCCGGACATCAGCAACATTATTCTCTGGGATAATACTGACGGCGACCTTTTCGGATGCCAGGCAAGGTACAGTTGTGTCGAACGGGGAGGCGAAGGCAGTATTACTGACGATCCGCTCTTCATTGATCCCGACCACGGCGACTATCATATTCGCTCCGAGCGGGGCCGATATTGGCCTCGGTTTGATATATGGGTGCTTGATAATGTTACCAGCCCTTGTGTTGACGGTGGCGATCCTGACGCTGATATATCAAATGAGCCGATGCCCAACGGCGGCCGGATTAACATTGGTGCCTATGGCGGTACGGCGGAAGCCAGCCTTTCGCCGAGTGAAGAGTCGAGTGCTCTGTCTGCGAAGGCTTCGAATCCAGATCCTACCAACGGGGATATTTCTGTTACGGAACATGTCACATTGAGCTGGATCGCCGGCCTTAACGCCATTTCCCACGATGTATACTTCAGCATAGCCTTAGGTGGTGACGACACTGGTATGGACGCAGTTGCCAATGCCGATACTTCCGATACTACCGGCATATATCGCGGCCGTCAGACTGCAACCAGCTATACGCTGCCCGAAGATATCGGATTGTCCACTGCGTATTGCTACTGGCGAATAGATGAGGTAGATAGCGAGGGTAATATAACAAAAGGTGATGTTTGGACGTTTAGAATAATATCCCAGGTACCACCGCCGAAAGGCAGGACTTGTTTCACCGCCGATACCAGTGTCTGGATTGATGGAAACCTTGTTCCAATATCGAAGGCTGCTCAGGGACAAATTAAATGCGGCGTAAAGAGCCTTGGTAAAATCCAGGAAATCCAGGAGCACAACGGAACATTCGCGTGCTACGATGTTTTGCTTGAGAGCGGAAATTGTATCGGTATAGCTGAGAATCACTACTTCCTTGCAGAATCCGGACAGTGGATATCTCTAAAGGAATTAAAGGCAGGAATAAAACTGAAAACATCGAAAGGCTCAATAGGAATTATGAGTGTGACCAAAAGACCTGTTCCTTATACAGGCAATGTCTATAACCTGAATATCGCAGGTTCGGACCGATATTTCGTAGGCAAAGATGCGATTATAGTGCGTGATTACTAAGAAGCATATATACATTCAGTCGATGTGAGTTGGATTCGTTTTTAGACAGGTGGTGATGAGAAGCAAGCAGCTTGCTTAATTGTAAATGTAAAGTGCGTAGCGGCAATATCAGTCGTAGCGTCAATGCAGATTCATTGTCTTCAATTGAAGGGATGGAAAGATGCGAAGTAGAACAAATATGTTTGTAAGGCTGGGAATTTCAATGTTTTTCGTTGTACTTGGTAGCGTTGCTATTGTTACGGGTAAGGTTATTTATGTTGACGATAGCGCAATTGGTGCTAACGACGGCACAAGCTGGAACGATGCCTATAACTATCTACAGGATGCTCTTACCGATGCCAATAATGCTGAAAAACCCGTAGAAATCCGCGTGGCTCAGGGCGTTTATACGCCTGATAAGGGGAGTGGCTTTACACGGGGAGATTTATTTGTGGCATTCCAACTGATTAACGGTGTTTCTGTACTTGGAGGTTTTGCTGGCGTCGGGGCTATAGAACCTGATTCCAGATACATTGATGCTTATAAGACAATCCTCAGCGGTGATTTAGCCGAGGATGACGCCGAGGTTGATGATCCGGACGATTTATCCGGCCATCCCACCAGAGCGGAGAACAGTGATGTTGTTGTACGTGGTAGAGATACTGACGGAACTGCAATGCTCGACGGAGTCACAATCACTGCCGGTCATCAAAAGAATTTAAGCAATTCCTATTGCAATACGACTGTTAACAATTGTACATTCCTCAATGCACCTGTAGGAATATTCAATCTTAGAAGTAGTCAAATACTTACTAACTGCACATTCAAAGGTCAATGGAACCAGGCAATTTCTCAAAATGAAGGTAACTTAATACTTAATAATTGTATGTTTACCGGCAATACGCAGGTAGTGATTTATTGCTCTGGAGAAAATCTCAGGCTGTACAACTGCATATTCAGGGATAATGTTGGTGGTGTGTATGGTATAACAGCAAGCCTTGACAGAGAATTCATCGTAGAAAACTGCATTTTTATCGGAAATATTGGTTTGCCAATAGACCACGATAAAGGACGTATGATTGTATCGAATTGTCTTTTTGCCGGCAACAAAGAAGGTTCCTTAAGCAGCGGAATTCATTCGTTTGGCAAGTATGTAACCATACAAAATTGTACTTTCAGTGGTAATTCATCGCTACATAGCGGAAGTGCTTTGAATTTACTATACGGGGGCAAGGTTTCAAACTGTATCTTTTGGGGTAACAAACAGCCCGCTATAGATGCAGATGAGGATGATGTTTTTATGAGATACTGCAATATTCAAGAAAGTTGGCCCGGCGAGGGAAATATTGAGGTCGATCCATGCTTTATTTCACCAGGCTACTGGGACCAGAACAGCACGCCTGACGATACTACAGACGATTTCTGGATTGACGGTGACTATCACCTGCAATCGCAGGCTGGTCATTGGGACGAGCAAAGCCAAACATGGGTACTGGATAATGTGACTAGTCCATGCATCGATACCGGCGATCCGAACAGTCCTATCGGTACTGAACCATTCCCTAATGGCGGGCGTGTCAATATGGGGGCTTATGGTGCCGGTGACAAAGCCAGTAAATCGTACTTCGGTGAACCTGTTTGTAACGTCATCTTAGCGGGTGACATCAACGGTGATGGCATTGTGAATGATAAAGATCTTACAATATTGAACTCACATTGGATGATGCAGGATGATGATTTCATCAATAAGTTTCCAATTGTTCAAATTCTTGAACCAAAAGATGGAGATCGAATAGCTTGGCCTGGACCAACAATATTCCGTGCCGAGGCGAATGATCCCGACGGCCAGGTTGAAAATGTTATGTTCCGGATTAAATATCAAACGGATAGTGAGTATAAAAGTTATGGTTTGAGTACCGATAACGGGACAAATGGATGGGAACTGGAATATACTTGGAAAGATGACCAACCAAGCGGCATTTGGACGGTCTGGGCGGAGGCTATGGATGATGAAGGTATGGTGAGTTCTTCACCTGAAATTACAATAACTCTATATCGTCCTTAATGGTGAGTAATTGCTATATTAAGCAGATACAAAAATGTGGTGTAAAAATCTAAAAATTGTGCTTACAGCCTCGATTTTGCTGGTATTATTGGTGATATGCACACGTTGTAAAGGGGAGATTATTTACGTTGACTCCGGCGCATCCGGTGCCAATGACGGCACGAATTGGGCCGATGCCTACCATTACCTGCAGGATGCTCTGGCCGATGCGAATGCTTCTGATAAACCTACCGAAATCCTTGTCGCACAAGGTGTTTATAAACCAGACCAGAGAGCAATAATAACTCTGGGGGACCGCAGCGAAACATTCCAACTTATCAATAGTGTTTCTATTATTGGCGGCTACGCTGGCTTCGGAGAGGCTGATCCGAATGCACGGGATATTGAGTTGTATAAAACCGTTCTGAGCGGCGACCTGAATGATGATGACATCGAGATAATTAGTTCCGGTGATCTGAGGGGTGAATCCAGTAGGGCCGAAAACAGCTACCAGATCGTGACCGGCAGCGGAACGGATGAAACCGCTATCCTTGATGGATTCACCATTACGGGCGGTAATGCTGATGTATTCACAGATCATAATGGCGGTGGTTTGCTCAATGAATACGGCTCACCACAGATTATCGATTGTACGTTCAGCAGGAACTCGGCACAGTATTATGGCGGCGGGATATACAATTACTATGGCGATCCAATATTTATCAATTGCACTTTCATACAGAATTCTGCCGGGACTGGTAGTGGTTTATACAACTACTATGGCAATCCAACATTTCTCAACTGCACTTTCACACAGAATTCTTCCGGGGGTATACAAAGCATTGGTGGTAACTTAACCATTACTAATTGTACTTTCGCAGGCAACCGGGCAAATAGTCGGGGTGGAGGAATTTATTGTTCCGGTGTAAAATCAAGCCTGACTAATTGTATATTCAGCGAAAACTCGGCGGGCTATGCGGGCGGAGGAATATACTTTACTGACAGTGCCCCGAACCTTACCGGATGCTCGTTTATAGAAAACTCGGCGGGCTATGCCGGCGGAGGAATATACTTTACTGACAGTGACCCGAACCTTACCGGATGCTCGTTTATAGAAAACTCGGCACGTTACGGTGGTGGATTGTACAATAATGACAGCAACCTGAGATTAACCTGCTGCAAGTTTATCGCAAACGCTGGCTATGATTACGGTGGAGGGATGTGCAATTTGAGTGATAACAACCTGAGTCTGAACAACTGCATATTCATCGCGAATCGAGCAAATTCTTCCGGCGGCGGGATGTACAACAACAGCAGCGATTTGTCTTTCACCAACTGCACATTAACGGAAAACTCAGCTCGGAACGGAAGTACCATTGCTTTCAATTCTCACAATCAGCACGGTCAAAGCACTGCCGGGATCATCGACTGCATCCTTTGGGATATCGGCGAGGCAATATGGATTAACGATCGTTCAACTATCACAATATCCTACAGCGATATCCGGAGCGGCTGGATCGGAACAGGCAATATTGATGCCGACCCGTTATTTGTTGACCCTAATGGTCCTGACAACGTCCCCGGCACCGAAGACGATGACTTGCGACTCGTCCCATTGTCACCCTGTATTGATTCTGGCGATCCGAATTGTATGTCGGAGCCAAATGGAACGGATTTTGGGGGAAATCCACGTGTAGTTGGTGGCCGTGTGGATATGGGCGCCTACGAATTCCAGGGTATAATACATGTTGATAATCAAGATCTTTACCTTCCGGAACAGAGAGATTCTTATCGGGATGGAACCGAGGTCCGTCCGTTCGACCTTATTCAGGAAGCCATTAATGTAGCAAAAGACGGGCAGACTGTTCTTGTCCGGCCGGGAGTGTATCCCAAGATAGATTTTATGGGTAAGGCCATAACCGTTGCCGGAACCGATGGCGCCGCTGTGATCGAGGCCTGGTCGATTGATGAGTGGTTGATCGTCCAGAATGAGGATGCCATTACGTTCCATACGGGTGAAGGGCCGGACAGCGTGCTAAAGAACTTCGTCATTAGAAACAGCGGTATAGCAATATCCCTCAACTACGGCAGCAGCCCGACGATTACCAACCTGACGATTGTGGATAACGATTTCGGCATAGCGGCTTATGAGAATTCAAATCCGGACATCAGCAATTGCATTTTCTTCGACAACAAAGACGGCGACCTGTTTCAGTGCCAGGTGAGGTATAGCTGTCTTGAAGACGAGGCTCCGGGCGTGGGCAACATAAGCGCCAATCCGCTGTTCGTAGATGTCGCTAACGGTGATTACCATTTGCTTAGCCAGGGCTGGTATTGGAACACCTCCGGTGAGTCATGGACCTACAGCGAACATTTCACGAGCCCATGCATCGATATGGGCGATCCGACCTCGCCATTGTCTAATGAGCCGATGAGTGTGCCGCGTGATCCGGATAACGAATATGGTATAAACCTGCGCATTAATATGGGAGCTTATGGTGGAACTTACCAGGCCAGTATACCTCCGCTTAACTGGCAGGTTTCGGAGAACGAAACCGAGTGATCCGAGGAGCTTGTGGCCGATTAAATAGAAGAAAGAAAGTTCAAGAATTTTGTTTATAATTATCTGTGAAACAGATACTCTGATAATAGAATCAAATATGCGGACGCGGAGTTATGATGTACGGCGAAGCAGTGCCAAAACCTGTTGGCCGCCGGGCCGGGATACGTCGTGTGAGAAATAAATCGCCCGGAGGTTTTACGCTCATTGAGCTGCTGGTGGTGATTGCCATTATTGCGATGTTGATAGCGATTCTGCTGCCAGCTCTCCAAAAGGTCAAAAAGCAGTGTAGAGCGGTCATTTGCCGCTCAAACCTCAAGCAATGGGGAAATATATTAGCACTGTACACAGGAGACTACGAGGGACGGTTCCCAGGATCACATTTCTGGTTTTTCCGAGGCTCCTGGCTGCCGGATGGTGATCCCAATAAACCTCCCGTCCTCCATCATTTCGACACGAAGGGCATCGCCCTCTGCCCCGAGGCCGTCAGAGTTGATACGAGGTATGGACCATCGGGTACTTCCGGCGCCCGTGGAACCGGCATATCGTACACAATAAGATATTCAACTGGCTCAACCTTCGAAGCATGGCTAATTTGGAGTCCTAAACCTCAATTTCGTTGCAGCTATGGCTTCAATAGGACACAGCGTGTTATGATAATGCCGCGAGGTCTTAAATTCGTGGAAGCTTATTCTACCAGGCAGCAGGCCAACATCCCCGTGATACTCGATTCCCCAAGGGATAATGGCAGGCATGACAATACCGAACCACCGCCGAGGAGGGAGGACATCGGTGGGCGGCAGACCTTTTGCATCAACAGGCACAACGGTCATATTAATAGTTTGTTCCTGGATTGGTCCGTCAGGAGAATAGGACTCAAAGAATTATGGACATTAAAATGGAGCGAAGACTCTGACACTGCTGGTCCCTGGACCAAAGCCGGCGGCGTTCGGCCTGAAGATTGGCCCTATTGGATGAGAGGATTTAAGGATTATTAAAACAAAAGCTAAGAGAAAGTACGATACCATGCGTGGAGAAGGAAAATTCACATTAACGATGCATTTGGTTGGATTACTTACTCTTTGTCTGCTCAGCCAGACGGTACGGGCACAATATGGCGGCGGCACGGGCGCGCCTGACGATCCTTATCTGATTTACACCGCCGAACAGATGAATGCAATCGGCTCTAATCGAAATGACTGGGACAAGCATTTCAAGCTCATGGCCGATATCGATCTTGATCAATATACGGGAGAGACGTTCAATATTATTGGGACCGGCGCTAATAGTGCCTTCCAGGGGATTTTTGACGGCAACGGAAAGACAATTTCACAGTTCACCACAACGAAACGTGATTACACGGGAATGTTCGGATATATGGAAGATTCTGGCGCCGAGATCAAAAATCTCGGACTGATCAATCCTAATATTAGAGGCGAAGGAGCAGACAACGTTGGCTCGCTCGTGGGCTACCTCGACAAAGGAACCATCACGAACTGTTATGCCGAAGGCAGGCGTGTAGTAGGAGAGGAGTGTGTTGGCGGTCTGGTAGGATACAATAGGAGTGGCCGGATCAGGGCCTGCCATGCAACGTGCAGCGTCTCAGGAGATGAGGAGGTGGGCGGTCTGTTAGGGCATAACCGTGGAGCCATCGATAATTGCTACGCTGCGGGCACTGTTTCAGGTGATAGGTATATTGGCGGCCTTGTAGGAAGAAGTAATTCCGGTTCAATCACCCATTCTATGGCCACAGGCAGAGTTTCGGGAGAAGGGAGCCATATAGGTGGGCTCGCGGGAGGCAATTCGGGCTCGGTCGCCAATTGCTCCGCCTGGGGCGATGTGTTGGGAGGTCGGACAGTAGGAGGATTGATGGGAACCAATTCCGGTACAGTCACCTGCTCTTACGCGAAAGGTTCCGTTTCGGCCGAGAGCTACGCCGGCGGATTGGTGGGAAGCAATACTGATACAATCAGGAATTGCTATGCTGTAGGTGGCGTTACAGGTGAAGGTGTTGTTGGCGGCCTGGTGGGAAAAAATACGTGGCCCGGGAAAATCGACGACTGTTATTCGGTGGGCGACGTTGCGGGGACGACGTACATCGGCGGTCTGGTGGGGTATAACGATGAAGCGGTGATTCGGACTTCTTTTTGGGATGTTCGTACCAGTGGTCGAAACAATACGTGTGGAAGGGAAGTTCACAGCACAGGCTGCGATGATACTAAGGGCAAGACGACCACCGAGATGCAGATAGAAAACACTTTCCTGGATGCCGGCTGGGATTTCGTCGCCGAGAGTTCAAACGGGACCGACGACATCTGGAGCATCTGTGAAGGATTGAATTATCCCCAATTCGCGTGGCAATTCCGGATGGGGGATTTCGATGGTGATATGCGGGTGGACTTTGCGGATTTTGCAGTCTTTGCCGAACGGTGGCTGGAAAGTGACTACTGCTTTTTCTTCTGTCGCGGCGCCGACCTTAGCAATGATGGCAAAGTTGATTTTTATGATTTGAAAGAGTTTACTATATACTGGCTGGCTGAGAGCATAGGAACGCTACAGGAAAACAGCTATTTTATTATTGATGATTTTGAGTCCTACAATGATCTTGATCCCAACGATCCCAAGAGCAACAGGATATTTGATACGTGGCTGGATGGATTAGGCAATTCATCTGCTAACGGCGCTGTAGTTGGCTATTTTTATCCTCCGTTTGCCGAGCGCGATGTCATCCACGGTGGCAGGCAGTCGATGCCGTATTCCTACAACACGTTATTTAAATTCTCGAAGGCGGAAAGATCGCTGAATCCGCCCCGGGATTGGACTACAAAAGGAGCCGGCGCCTTAATCGTGTGGTTTCATGGGTATGAGTCAAACTATCCGGCGCCGATGAGTATTGTTCTCAACGACGGTTTGGCGGTCTATCATGAGAATGTCAATGCAGCACGTATAGAGGCCTGGACGCGATGGACCATCGACTTGAGGGCCTTTATCGATGTGGATCTTACGAATGTTCATTCGATCGCGATTTGTTTCGGTGACCGGAACAATCTGCAGGCCGGTGGTGTTGGTAAAGTGTTTTTTGACGATATTCAGGTCTATAAACCCTAATGAAAAAACGAACCGCTTTTACATTAATTGAGCTGCTGGTGGTAATTGCCATCATAACCCTGCTAATGGCGATTTTATTGCCGGCGCTGCAAAGAGTCAAAAAGCAAGCAGGGGAGGTTCTCTGCCGGGCTAACCTGAACCAGTGGGGAACAATAATGTTTCTGTACACCGAGGATTACCAGGGGCGGCTTCCCGCCAATTGGATACCGGCTGTATGGTTCCTGCGCGGTTCGTATCTCCAGGATGGTGATCCTAATAGACCTCCCGTATACCACGAGTTTAACACCAAGGGCATAATCTGTTGCCCTGTGGCCGTTAGAGTCAGTAGCGATGACAGAGGGGGCAGAGCCAGCGGCTCCAGTGGCCTGGATAATACGTCGTGGAGCGTAGAATACACAATGGGCTCAAAATTTGAAGCGTGGGAAATTACAAGCCCCTCTCCACCGTTTCGCGGCAGCTACGGCTTAAATCGGGATTTGTTTGACTTCCCCCGTTTTACAACTGGTCTACCAAGTCGCAATCGCTTTAGATTTAGAGGTAAAGACACTTATTCCATCAAAGACAAAGACAATGTGCCTGTTCTTCTCGATTGCCCAAGTTGGAACGGCGGTCATGACGACATGTTCACGGGACCACCACGCTATGAGAGCATGATGATTCAGCAGTTTTGTATAAACCGCCACAATGGGTATATAAATGGTCTTTTCCTGGATTTCTCGGCAAGAAAGATCGGGCTTAAGGAACTCTGGACTCTCAAATGGAACGATGAGTACGACACCGCGAATGTCTGGACCAGGGCAGGCGGCGTTCGGCCGGAAGACTGGCCCTATTGGATGAGAAACTTTAAGGATTTTTAACTATAACAGCATGGAAAAAATTATTGGAACAAAAAGTCGCTATTGTGTATCTTATGCTTAAACGGAAAAAGTAAAAGTACGGGTATGAGCATGCGAAAAGCATTTACGCTGATAGAGCTTTTGGTGGTGGTTGCCATAATCTCTGCTTTGATGGGCATTTTGCTGCCGGTACTTGGTAAGGTCAGGTACCAGGCACGAACGCTCATCGGGACCAGCAACCAGTGTGGGATTGTTAGCGGCCTGAACCTTTTCGCTTCGGATAATAACGAGCAGTATCCCGGGTCGGTTGCGACCTTGGGGAAAGATTCAACCTTCTGGAACTGGGCCGAGCCGATGATGCTTACGGCTCTTCAGGCGCGCAGCCCCCGTTTCCGTCGTTCCATAAGCGCTTACCTTAAGCCGTATATCGAGGATGCCGGCATGATGTATTGCCCCAACGCACCGCGAGAATATAAGTACCTTCAGGAAGTCTGGAGCGCCGGCGACGACTGGGACAATCCTGAAACGCCGGTGGTGGGAGATCAAGTGTACGGAACATATTGCTTTTACTGGAACTATACCGGCTACCTCGAAGAAAGGAATTATCTTTTCCAAGGTCCGAAGAACTCCGCCTCCGGCGGCAGATGCAGCAAGCTGTTAGTCAGCGATTACCTCGGCTACAACCACTGGCGAAGCCCAGGTGCTTACAGCAGTTGTGAAAAATTTGCAGGAGCTTCTATCAACGAGGGGACGCAGCTATCTTCTGATTATTGGTTCGGCGAAGTTACGGACGAACCTACTGCGCCGGAAATTAAGTTACGTGCCGGCTATACGGATGGGCATGTAGAGACTTTTTGGTCATCAGATACACTAATGATGAAGATCATAAAAAATCCGGAAACCGGTGAACCGTATGATGACGACACCGGTTGCATATTCCTGCCGAGTGACGCCCTCCATTAATCGCATCGTAAGCCCTATACTAATACTCAATTATCACTTCAAGCAGTCGTCGCGTGACCAAATGCGACGGTAGTTAAAAAACAAAAATCGGATATTTATGGCTTTTCTTATCCTTCCCCGGGTGGAAATCTTCGTTACTTTCTTAGCTTTTATTGCCTTATATAAGTAGAGACATGGTTAGAACGAACAATGAAAGGAGCATTAAAATGAAACGGCTAATATTAACAATAATCCTTGGAATCCTGATAATATCCCTTACCGGCTGCGTCAGCTATAGGCACCATCATCCCTGGCACAACCGCCGCGTAGTAGTCGTAACCAGCCCGAAGCGTCTACCCTTGCCACCGGTACCCCCGCGTCGCCCTCATCGACACCCAGCTCCACCCCCCATACCAAGACGGCGACACTAAAAGTCCTAACCAGTGAACATTGGACGGAGAATAGTGAATTGGGCGTCGTGCAAGTTTTAGTTTAACAGCAATATGAAATCCAAAGGATCAATATCCATACTCAGCACAAGACAAACAGATAGCTTTTATCAATCAAAATTAAGCCCATGCGGTCTGAATTCATCAGTGCCTCGGCTGTTTGCCGATTAAAGTGGTACGCGAGCTGGATTCAGACTGAAGCGATCAGCGAAAAAAAACTTCGAGACAATATTCATCAATCATCAGGATTTATGAGACCCACTGGTGAAAACTTTCGGTTTTTTCCTTTTGCTCGCAATTTTGTTTTGACAGAGATTCCAGCAGAATCTACAATTTCAATTCAGGCTAAGAGGAATTACATAATGATCCAAAGTGAACGAGACTATAGTAAGGAAATTGCAGATCTTTGCAGGAAGCATAATGTGAAATACCTGGGACTGCACGGCTCATCTTACGACCAGGAGAACATCAGCACTGAAAATCGTGAGCTAAATTTTCTTGTGGAATTTTTTCCGATGGAGCTGAAAGAGTACGCCAGATGCTATTTTGCACTGGAGAAGGAGCTTGGAGACCTGTTCGGATGCAATGTTGGCATACTCGATATTGGTCGCATCAATCTTCCGGAATTATTGCGACCATTGACTAGGCGCAAAACTGACATCTATAAAGCCGAAGGCACGTCATGATTGATTTCTGAAAGGGACCGACAGTTCTATTAAATAATTTAGAAGATTTTTTTGACTCGAATACTCGGAACCGTTATCATAAAAAAACAAATTGATAAATAATCCGGGGCCACGGCAGTGTAATTTCTAATAAAGCAGATGTTGGTTTTTGGCATAACTCTTTGACTGCCTATTGTCGAAGTGATGTAATGTTTGTGTGCAAAAGCCTATTCTGCTTTTTTGCCGTGGCTGTTATTTTGCGCAGATCTACAGCCTCATCGTGTTTTTTAGTTGAGGTAAGGAAATATGAGCAAGAAAAATATAAAATTTCAGAATGTTACATTTATATATGATTCTTCATCAGAACCGTTGTTTCAGAATGTATCTTTGCACTTCGCTTCCGGCTGGAGTGGGATTGTTGGACCTAATGGTGTCGGAAAGACAACATTATTAAAACTTGCTACAGGCCTTTTAGAACCCAATAAGGGCTCTATTTCAGTGTGCCCAAATTCAGTATATTGCCCTCAGCGCACGGATGATATTCCGGAGAAATTAAGCGAATTAATCTTCACAAATGCAAAATCCGCCCACGTCATAAAGAACTGGTTAGATGTACGCGACGACTGGGCCGGGCGCTGGACGACGTTGTCCCACGGTGAGCGCAAACGGGCGCAAATTGCCGTGGCACTCTGGCTCAGGCCGGATGTCCTTGCTATTGATGAGCCAACAAATCACGTAGACTCTCAAGCCAGTGAGATAATTGCTCAGGCGCTTCGCTCTTTTAAGGGAGTCGGATTAATCGTTAGCCATAATCGGGAACTTCTCGATTTGCTGTGCCGACAATGTTTCTTCATAGAGCCTCCCGACATCATTGCCCGCCCCGGCGGTGTTACCAAGGGGATGGAAATTGCAAAAACCGAGCAGCAGTCTCTCGAAAAGCAGCGCATACAAAGAAAGCATGCTTATAAAACATTGCAGAGAGAAGCTGTAAGGCGCAGGGAGCTTGCGATAAAGTCGCAAAAAATGCGGTCTAAACGAGGGCTGGCAAAAAAGGACCATGATGCGCGTGAAAAAAAGGACAGGGCACGTGTAACTGGTAAAGACGGCGTCGGCGGAAAACTCCAGAGACAACTGAAAGGCCGCCTCGCCCAAACCCGCAAAAATCTGGAAAATATAACTGTCAAAAAACAGCACACATTAGGTATTTGGCTGCCCGGCTCTGTTTCCCAAAGGAACTTTCTGCTCGAACTTCCTGCAGGCTCATTATCACTGGGGGGACAAAAGCAGCTCTGTTATCCGGAATTGCACATCGGCCCGAAGGACCGAATTGCCGTTACTGGGCCAAACGGTGCCGGTAAAAGCACGCTCATTCGGTTTATCGTCGATTTGTTAAACGTTTCAAAAAAGCATATAACATATGTCCCACAGGAAATCGATCTTAGTCGTTCTCAGAAGATATTGACCCAGGCGCTTGCTTTGTCGAAAGACAAGCTTGGCCATCTGCTTACTATTGTCAGCCGGTTGGGTTCCCGACCTGAGAAGCTATTAAATAGCGATGAACCCAGCCCCGGAGAGACTCGCAAGCTCCTTCTGGCTATAGGAATGACTCAAACGCCTCACATTATCATTATGGATGAGCCAACCAACCACATGGACCTTCCGTCGATTGAGTGTCTCGAACAAGCCTTAAAAGACTGCCCGTGCAGCCTGCTGTTAGTCAGCCATGACAGTTATTTTCTAAGTAAGCTAACAAATAGGGAATGGAATATCACGTCGGATACGAGTTCAAACGGAAAATATGTCTTTAGCAGGGTGTAATAGTTCTTCAGGTCATATCGCCCGATTCTTTTGATCGTTTTTGCCTGACACAACATGAGGAGAAATTATGATTGGCTCGGTAACATAAGTGTAAGGAGATTATCTAAATGCACCAGAGCGGTGATTACTACAAGGAACTTGAAGACAAGATGGATAAGACACTCTCGCTAAAATGATAGATACAAGGATTTGTAATACTATTTTGCTCTTTATTTAACAGCAAGCTTATATCACCGAATCATGCTGTCGATATAGTAATTGCGAGAGTAAAAACAATCAAATCGGCAATAATTAAGGATTTTTAATATGAATAAGTCCTTGAGAACAATTGTGTTAGTCATTCAGATTTGCGGAGGCCTGGTAGGGCTGGGCCTTATCGGACGTTCAATGTTGACAGAGCAAACTACTCAATCAATCGCTATAGGGCAAGTTGTTTTCGTATTGGTATTTACCTTTGGAATTGTTGCCGGCTTAGCCCTTATCATGAGACCAAAGCTGGGCTTGTGGCTGAGCGCGGTATTCCAGGCAATGCAAATACCTATCTTAATAGGGCCGACGGCGGCTTATGCTCTGTTTTCAGGGGCATGCTTTAATTTGTACCGCCATGCTACGGGATTCGGTTTTAATTTTCTTTTTGGAAGCCGTTATTACTTTGCAATCCAAAGTGGTGAGCCTTGGATGGTAGGGATCAATGCTCTTGCTTTAGTTTTGTTCATCCTGCTGATCAGAGAAATCCGATTCGAAGTGGTTCCTGGGAAAACCTATAAGTTCGAGTCAAACATCGAGCATCCTATACAGAAATGTGCGCACGAACAGAATAATCAAACCTGCGGTAGTCCACTTCGGCACGTTTTACGCTGAACCTTCGACATACCTGGAACAGCTAATATATTAACGTATTTGTTCGAGAGTTTTATCATAACGGTTTGCGAGGTTCTGCCATTTAAAATGGGCAGTAAGTTTCGCCGGACTGATTGATGTCGGCCAGAGCGACTCATCTTTTATGCGTGTTGCAAGTCGTCTTAACTTATTAGCAAGGTCTCGAACTGTGTCGTCGTAAAAAAACTGCTCTACGCCTTCAATTCGTCCCAGGCCGAGGATTTCCGGGTATGACAGGCGATTCGGAACAAGCGGATAAGCCCCGGCAGCAACGGCCTCCACAACACTAATGCCGAAGAATTCGTGATTTGCAGTAGAAACTACAACATCAGCTTTACATAGAGCGCACTCATAATCCCGGCGGTTTTGCTGGTAATCCCAGAAGTCGATATGGTCACGGAAGTAATTATATGCCTGTTCGAAGATTTCCGGCTGGTCCTGAAAGCTCTGGCCGATAACGCTGAGTCGGAACGGAACGTTTTTGGTTTTGAGAATTTTGATTGCATCGAAGAAATCTTCCGGATTCTTGTCATGCTCCCACCTCGCAGCCCAAAGAATACGTAAAGGCCCGGGTTCTCTTGCTTCTCGGATAGGAAAATCCTCTATACCGGGCGGATAAACGGATGATTTGGCTCGTATTTTCTCAATCGCTTCGAGTGGCTGATGGTCCGGCATGGATTTGAGAAACTTCGCAAGGGTGTCAAGGAATGAATCCTGGTGAAAATGCGAGTTGAACCAAACTACGTCGGCTGCCAGTGCGCTGGTCATGTTGGTCATTGCGAATTGATAATCTCGTTCGTCTTCGATGCGGACGGGGTAGGTCAGTTGGTTTTCGTGAAAGTAAATGACTTTCGGCAACCCGGCAACTCCGGTCGGAGCTAACCCGATAAATTCGGCAAGATTGAGCATGTCGCTGCTGAACAACAGATCCCAGTTTTGTTTTTGTCCTACAAGCTCAGCCGCTTGTTCGGCGAAGGTTATCACCGAGTGACGCATTCGCCATTTCCACTTATGGGCCGGCAGCGTAAGTAGCGTCCAGTTATGTTTGCTTACTTTTGACAACCCGTCAATGAAGGCCTTATGACTACCGCCGTAATAGGGTTCGAGTGCCAGAATATTCATACGACCATCTTATGCAATTTGTCAGGTAAATCAAGCACACTATCCAGTCAAGTACATCTCAATTTTTGTTTTAAATTTTGACAACCAGCACTCTTTAGAATAGTTTACCGGATCTAAGTTAGAATCTCAGAACATATTTGCTAATTAATTGAAGAGGACAAATACGAATGCCTCGTATCTATAAAAAACGGCAGGCTCTAAATATCATCAAGATGATTACGCTGCTGGTATGTTGCTCCTTATTAACCGGCTGTTCGATGTTAACCGGCCCACGGGTATGGTACCAGACGGGGCCCGATGTCCCTGAGCTATCGGTGTTCGATGAGACTATCAAGGATTTTATGCTATCGAAAAAGGTCTCAGCGGGCTCGTTGGCAATAACGTATCGAGGCCGGCTTGTTTTTGCGAGAGGTTACACATGGTCAAAACCAGACTCGCCGGTGACGGAGCCCATATCACTATTTAGAATAGCGAGTCTTTCCAAACCGATCACATCCGCTGGCATATTGAAATTAATCGAGAATAACCAACTGAGCCTTAATGATAAGGTTATGGATATACTTCCGTACGGAACGCCTGACAGGCAAACTCCCGATCCCAATCTCGGCAAGGTGACGATTCTCCATTTGCTCCAACATCTCGGCGGATGGGACCGTGACAAGACATTCGATCCGATGTTTGCTGACAAGAAAATAAGCAGGGCGCTTGGTGTGCCGCTGCCGGTCACTCATGTTGATATTATCACATTCATGAACGGCCAGCCGCTCCAGTACGAGCCCGGCACAAAGTTCGCTTACAGCAATTACGGCTATTGTCTGCTGGGAAGAGTGATTGAGCAGAAAACCAGCCTGAGCTACGAAGACTATATCAAAAGGTTTGTGCTGTTGCTGCTTGGAATCACAAGGATGCAAATTGGGCACTCGAAACTTGAGGACTGCGCACCGACAGAAGTTATATATGAGTCGAAGAAAGAATCGCCATACGGCTCATTCAACATAGAGAATATGGATTCGCATGGTGGGTGGCTCGCTTCGGCTCCGGACTTGGCGCGATTTGCCACATCATTCGACAATCCGAGCGATAATCCCATCCTTTCTGCGGCATCTATTGAAACGATGTTCTCGCTTCCGGCAACAATCGCCCATGAGAATTACAAATCCGGCGAGAAGTATTACGCATGCGGCTGGGGTGTTAGAGATTACGGCAACGGACGCCGGAATATATGGCACACAGGCAGCCTGCCCGGATGCCACACCTTTATGGCAAGGTGGTCGAACGGCGTAAACTGTGTAGTGCTGTTCAATAAAAGGGGGGATAACTTCGATGCAATTGATCCACTACTTTGGAAAGCAGTAAAGTCCATATCCAACTGGCCGAAACATGACCTGTTTGATGAGATGTTATAAAAAGCAAGGTCAATAATGCCGGTCTCTTATAGTCGAGGGAGCGGAAAACGTATGAGAACATGGCGGCAGGCCCGTTCGTATTGACAAGATAATTTCACAGAGCTAAGATTAAGCAATTTGTGGAATAAATAGTTAAGAGTCGGTATATTATTCGGGCATAGTTTCTGATGAAAAAACCAATCATAAGCAGGTATGAGACGACAAAGAACAATGAGATTGTTGTCGATGCTTCCATCCGGTCGGTGGAGGATTTATACAACAACTTCGACCGGACCGCGGATTATTTGAAGAAAGACCTCGACCAGGAATTTGTTGACTACGTGACAGACTGTGTGCGGGAAATCGGCAAACGTGCATTTGTTATCAGAATTTCGCTTTCTACAATGCCTGACAACACAGTTATGGACCGCGTTCGCAGGAGCGTTCGAACATTCTTTCAGTACCTGCAGGAGACGGAAAGGAAAGAACTCAGGTCTATGCTCAGGCGTTCGCTTGTGCTTTTTACGATTGGTCTTGCTCTTTTGGTTCTTGCTATCGCAGCGACCCGGCGATTTTCATCGAGCGAAGGCGTTCTGGCTGAGGTCTTCGCTCAGGGCCTCACCGTTGCAGCGTGGGTTTCACTATGGGAGGCGATTGCCAATTTGTTTATTGAGTGGTACCCTCACCGACAAGATATTAAGCGATACGATCGTGTTATAAACTCTACTGTCATATTCCGTCAACTGCCTGAGAACCAAGGTGTGGCCGAAAACGTTGCCTCACCAAAGTCCTGATAACAAAGATCGGGAAATAACGGTTAAAAAAATGGCTTGCCCGGCAGGTATTGTTTGAGTAACTTATTAGCTAAAATCAAATTAAACCTGTGCAGATTGGTCGTAAACCGACTATTGCTGGAAGTTCCATGAAGGAGTATAAATATGAATAGAGAACAAATCACCCGGCGTGAGTTCCTCAGGGGTACGGCTGCTTTGGCCGGTACCGTTTTGTTGTCATCCTGTAGCACAGGCCCGTTTGCCAAACGAACGTCAACGGCTGTGGACCAGGTTACCTTAGGTAAAACAGGTCTTAAGCTCAGCCGGCTTGGTATCGGTACGGGCAGTAAAGGCGGAAGCATTCAGAGAGCGTTAGGCGCCGACGGCTTCAACCGGCTCATACGCTATGCGTACGACCAGGGTATTACGTATATAGACACGGCTGAAAGCTACAGAACTCATACGATGGTTCGTGAAGCAATTAAGGGCCTGCCGCGAGACAAGCTTTTCATCCAGTCCAAGATGCCCGGTGTTCCCGAAAAGCCGCTGGAAGTGCTCGACCGCTATCGAAAGGAGTTGGGCGTTGATTACATCGACAGCCTGCTGACACACTGCGGCGTTACCACCAACTGGGACGATGAACGCCGGAGAGTGCTGGACGCCCTCGAAGAGGCCAAGGACAAGAAGGTCATTCTCGCCCATGGTGTGTCGTGTCACTCGCTGCCCGCCTTGACCAGAGCTGCTGAATTGGACTGGGTCGATGTCAATCTCGTACGAATCAATCCTCAGGGCTCTAACATCGATACGCCCGCCGAGACATGGAATGCTACAAGCGACATATCTCATCTGCCTCCCGTTTTAAAACAAATAAAGGTCATGCGGAAAAACAACCACGGTGTCATCGGTATGAAACTGATCGGCAACGGCGACTTCACCGATCCCGTTGACCGCGAGAAGTCTATCCGCTTCACGATGCAGTCCGGCCTGACGGATGCGGTCGTGATCGGCTTCAAAAATACGGCGGAAATCGACGAGGCCATTAATCGCATCAATAGCGCTCTGGCCGAGATTGCGTAAAAACCGTTCTGCAGTAGTCGGCAACCGGATCTCCTGAGGATAGACACCCATGACTATGATTGATAAGAAGACCAGTTCTGTCGAAAGAATGTTCTCCAAAGTGCCGGCGACGTATGAATTGGTAAACCATATCCTGACACTCGGACTCGATATCGTTTGGCGCCGACGAGCGGCAAAAATTGCCGCGACGGCTAATGGTGGTCAATGGGCTGATATGTGTACTGGCACCGGAGAGATGGCTGCTCGTCTGAGCCGGCGGGCTCCGGAAGGAACGAAAATCTACGGGATAGATTTCTCAGAGCCCATGTTGGAGCAAGCAAGAAGAAAGCCTGAGGCGGCTCGTATAAACTTTGTTACTTCTGACATCAAGGCATTAGATTTTCCGGATAAGAGCTTTGATCTGATTACTATGTCATTTGCGACACGTAATATCAATCTTAACAAAGACATTCTGATTCAAAGTTTCGGCGAGTTTTACCGGGTCTTGAAACCGGGCGGACGTTTCGTAAATCTGGAAACCAGCAGGCCATCGTTTTGGCCTGTTAGAAAGTGCTTTCACCTATACGTAAGGCTGTTTGTCAAATTAATCGGAAGCCGCATTTCCGGATCCAGAGATGCGTACACTTATTTAGCTACGACGATACCTCGTTTCTATTCGGCACAAGAGCTGGCCGATATTATGCTCCATGCCGGTTTTGATAAAGTCACTTTTAAACAATACCTGTTCGGAGCAGTAGCTATTCATCAAGCGATCAAGCGATAAACCGGCCGGCTTTTTCTTTTACGTTCGGATCCTTACTTCGTAGAATCTGTTCATGCTTTATTTGTTGTTGATTTTGCTGATTTCGCTCAATATCGTCTGGCTGGTGCTGGTCATTTTCGGGCTGCCGGGTAACTGGCTTATCGTCATATCGACCTGCCTGTTCGCCTGGTGGCGATGGGAAGACAGCGTTTTTTCAATTTATACATTAATTGCCATTGTGACTCTGGCCGTTATGGGAGAATTGTTCGAATTCCTTGGGGGCATGCACGGAGCCAAAAGTGTCGGAGCAAGTTGGCGCGGTTCGATTGCAGCGGTTGCAGGTGCTGTTGCCGGTGCTGTCATCGGCACGTTTCTGATTCCCGTGCTGTTTTTGGGGACTGTGCTGGGTGCCTGCATCGGGGCCGGATTAGCTACGTGGTCACTGGAACTTTCTCGCGGCAAAGGAATGGACAAGTCAGTCCGCTGCGCCATCGGTGCCGGGCTCGGCGAGCTACTCGGTATAACAGCAAAAATCACTGTAGGCGTTATCATCTGGCTAATGGTCGCCATCGCTGCTTTCTGGCCCTGAAAGCGACCCTTGTGTTAGCTAATTACTCGACGTATTAGATTTTTCCTTGGTACAAAGTCCGGAAAACACCTGCTGTATGGTTCGATAAAGTAAATTTTAAAAATTTCACAGCGGAAAATTTTTCCTGCACTTTTTGCTCTCAATAAGTTTATTGCTATAGTTTAGAATAATGGGTTAATCTGATTTTTTAGATTTGCCCTTGGAGGGTGGAGAAGGGTAAGTATTATGAAATTTTGGAGATTGGAAAGATGCATGTTCTCGGAAATATTCAAAGCGCCCTTAATCCCTGGGCAGTGTTTAACCCATGGGATACACAAGAAACCAAACCAACTTATGAAAGCTCAAATGAAAGCTCACGATTCTATATCTATGACGATGCCGCTGCAGCAGTAGTTAATCCCTGGGCAGTCTTTAATCCATGGGATACACAAGAATCCCAGCAAAATATGGGAATAAATACATTAATTAGGAATCAGATAAAAGCCGAAGCTAATAAAGCTTTGCAGTGTCAGGGGAATCTGGGACCTCAGAGAGTCCTCGGCTTGCTCTGAGACACTGTTCAACAGATTAACGCCAGATAGACCAAAAGAGGAACAAGTTGTCACGATGTCTGACCAAAAACGAATGAGTCAGTTCACTGTGCAGTCATTCCGGTCTCGGAGAGTTACTCGGTATTACAATGAAAGTAGCTGCTGGTATTATCATCCGGCTAATGGTGGCCATCGTCGGTTTCTGGCCGTGAAAGCTACCCTCGTATTGGTTCATTGTCTGACTATAGTAGACTTTTTTGCAGTAAAAAGTCCTAAAAAAACCTGACAAATGAGCCGTCACAGGCGATTATGGAAATCTCCAGCGGAAAGTTTCCCTCCCCGTTTTTGCTCATGTCCACATTTTTACTATAGTTTAGTTAGCAGATCTAAATTTTAGATTTGTCCCAGGAGGGTGGAGAAGGGTAAGTATTTGGAAACCTCGGAGACTGGAAAAATGCATGGACTCGGAAATGTGCAACACGCCTTTCAGGGTATGCGCGCACTCAAGCCTCCCCGGAATGAGACGCCGGCCCCTACACTAAAGGCGACAAAAAAAACAATCGTGGACGACGAAGCAGCCGCGGCAGTCATTAATCCCCGGCACAAACAAGATATCCTGCCTTCTGATAGCTCAACATTTTCCGTTTACTCTGAACCAAGTGAGTATGTAAAATGGCTAAGAAGTGAGATCAAGGCTATCAATTCATATGATGGATTTCTCCTCGGTGTCCATGACAAAATAGAAAAGTTTACGAAACACACACAGTTCGGTCTTGAACAAATTCTGGATGTCGAGAAGTACAAAGCAGAGCTGTACGAGAATTTGGAATTATATAGGTTTACACTTAGACGAATTCATGCCAATGTTCTCAAGGCTTTGCGATGTCAGGGTAATCTGGGACCTCAAAGAGTCCTGCATCTGCTCAAAGAATCTGTCGAAAAGGAGAATACTGTCGATCAAGTCATAGAGCAGCAAACTACTACGAATCAGAAGCAACATGAATAGTAAAAAATTATCAATAAACTCATTCGTCGGTACGGCATGAGTTATCTCCAGGCCGACGAAATGCAACAGTATTTCCAGAAACTGGCCAAAGAAATAAATCAAACTGCAAACAGTACGGAATATAACTTCAACAAGCCTTTCGCCGAAAGCGGCAAGACTTTTTAAATCCCTATCGGTAATGGTTCGAAGATCGATATCTTAGCAAGGGACTTTTGCTTTGATGCTCAAGGTCTCAATATCGCAACGGACCCTAAAAACGCTTTATCGGCAGTCAAGGAAGCAATAACAAACATTGACGAATATAAAACGTACCTGGACGGACAGGCTTTACACCTAAAAGAAATCACAGCGTTTTTTGAATTGGAGATGCAGGGTGCTATGGGTGTGGACATGCGGGAGTTTCAACCTGAGCTTACAGTACAAATGGTGGATTACGCCGTGAGCCTGATTCAACAAGATAAACAAGCCTTGCTGAACATCCAGGCAAACCTTACTCCCAACGAAATCCTGAAACTGCTAAAAGTCAACTAATGAGCCGCTTATCGAGAGCTGCCATATCCTAATAGTCGTCGGCAACAATTCAGTTTCCGGTAGCTGTATACCAATTAGTGCACTTCCGTCCTTGACCGAGGCAATCACTATTTAGTATACTACATATAGGTAAGTGTATGCCGAAACCCTGCCGGTACATTCCTGCTGGTGGAGTGGGGCAATCACCGGTCAGGTGTGTAGCCTGTTGCTGAAAATTAGGAACGGAGGTCGAAAATGACGCCGGCAAGAATTTCACCATCAATGCGGGCAATCTATTTGTTAATTATAATTTGCCTTGTCGGCTTTACCTCTCAGGCTCGATACGGTGGCGATCCGGAGATGCCGGAAGATCTGGTCAATTTTGCGGATCCGATATTGAAAGCCCTCGTCGAAGCACAATTGGGCGTTACCAGCCCCACCGTGGCGGACATGGTGTTTTTGAAAGAGTTGAACGCTGCCGGTAGGGGCATGAGTGACCTTACTGGCCTGGAATATGCAACAAATCTGACCAGCCTGAGTCTCGGAGAATTCTATTACTACTGGGTCTGGCCGCCGGAGCTGCGAACTAATCAAATCGAGGACATCACGCCCTTAACCGGCTTGATCCGGTTGAAATTGCTCGATCTCAGCAACAATCAGGTTAGCGATATCTCAGCCCTGTCAGGAATGACAGAGCTTGAAACGCTGACTCTCTACAGGAACAAAATCACGGATATCTCAGCGCTGTCCGGCCTGTCAAACCTGACGTCACTGGACCTGGAGCGTAATCAGATTACGGACATCACACCTCTGTCCGGGCTGACTAACCTTAAGTTGCTGGAACTTAGCAGCAATTCAATTGCGGATACCTCAGCATTATCCACGCTGACCGGCCTCGAATCTCTGCTGCTCAACCGCAACGGTCTGACAACGATTCCCGAGCTGTCAAAACTCCCGAATCTCAAGTATATAGAGCTTGACGGAAATCAGATAACGGACATTTCCAGCCTGTCCGGCATGCCCGCCATCGAGTCTGTGTCTCTCTTTGGGAACCGGATCGCAATCATATCTGCATTGTCGGACGTGCCGAATCTCAGGGCTCTGGGCCTTGGTGTTAACCAGATTACAGACATTTCCGGCTTGTCCGGTCTGACGAATCTTAACATCGTGGACCTCACGAACAACAAAATCACAGCCATCGGCGAATTGACCGACCTGCCGAACCTGATTTACATGGACCTCCAGAATAATCAGATAACGGACATTTCCGGTCTGTCCGGCGTACCCAATCTAATTTTCCTATATCTCAATCGCAACCGGATAGAGACCCTCGATGCTATGTCAGACCTGCCGAGACTGAGATTTATGGAAATCAGCACGAACAAAATCACGGACATCTCCGGCCTGTCCGGCCTGCCCAGCCTCGAAAGCGTCGATCTAAGCTACAACCAGGTCGAGGCGATTCCCGCACTGTCCGACCTGCCGAATCTCAGGTCTATGGATATTAAGAGCAACAGAATCACAGATATAGCCGGCCTGGCAGGGCTGCCGGAACTGGTGTTTCTCGATTTGGCAAATAATGACATCGAGGACGTTGCCGTTTTGTCCGGCCTGACGAGTTTAAGATCGCTGAATCTCAGCAATAATTTTATCGAGGATGTTTCAGCTTTAATGTTACTTGAGGGCCTCGACCTGCTGGACCTGCAATACAATCCGCTCGATGAGAATGCTTACGTCTATCATTTACCGGCCTTCGAAGCGAACAATCCCGGTACAGAAATCTACTACGACCCGTGTCCTTGGGCCTATGAACGCCGGCCTTACGACGGGGCGGGAGACATTACACAAACGCCAGCCCTCAGGTGGACTGCCGGGGCATGGGCAGCGGTACACGATGTTTACTTCGGACAGGATAAGGAATCAGTGGCTGATGCGACACCGGATGACATAGAGATATATCGCGGCCGGCTGGAACTTGATGCTGTCATGTACGAGATGGAGACTCTTGATTGGGGCACGACTTATTACTGGAGAATCGACGAAGTTAATTTCGTCACTGTCGAGGCTGAGGACGGCACCGAGGACGTAAATGAAATCGTCTGGAAAGGGCAGGCCTGGGGCTTTACTACCGCTGAGTTCATCGTAGTTGACGACTTCGAGCTGTACACCAACAACCGGGATGCCGGCCAGGCCGTCTTCCAGGCATGGATCGACGGTTTAGGTTTCTCTAAGCCCGAGCCCAATAATCCCGGCAACGGCACAGGTTCGATTGTCGGGCATGACATCTGGGCACAGGACAGCCCATACAAGACAATCGCCGAAACCGGCATCGTTCATGGTGGCAGACATTCTATGCCTTTATATTATAAAAACGCCGATGAACCGAACTATTCGCAGGCTGATCGAGTGTGGCCCGCTCCACAGGATTGGACACTCAACAGCATGGACACTTTCGAATTATACTTCAGAGGTGCCTTTGACAACGGCCCGGGGCGGTTATATCTTTCAATAGAGGACGATACCGGGCACGTTTCAGTCATAAATCATCCGAATCCAGATGCTGTCATTGCCACTGAATGGCAGCAGTGGAGCATACCTTTAGTTGACTTAATGGCGGACGACATAGATGTGGCTGCAATCCGCAAATTGCATATAGGCGTCGGCGATCCCGACAATCTACAACCCGGCGGCATCGGCATTATTTACATAGATGACATCCGGGTGATTCAATCGAAGTCGGATGAGAATTAATCCGAATAAACCGCCGGCAGGCCGGTTATCCTAATCAGGATGAAAGGCCGTAGGGCTCGATCATTCTCTGGTTCGGCTTGAAGTGATACTGACACTGCTCCGGCGGTGTGCCGAGGACCTCAATTTTGCTCAAGTCGCCCTGACCCATGCCCGCTTCAGCCATGCTGGTCATATACATAATCTGGGTTGGATCGAAGCCCATCAGCTTGGTGGCCAGCATGTCCATAGCCAGCGGATCCAGACTGGCCAGAGCAATCCTCGCATCGAAGGGCGTTCCGCCGCCCGGGCCATTGCCTTCCATCGCCTCGAATCCGTCGATAACGCCTAAGTCGGGATATATTTCCTGTGCCAGATGGAACATGTTGTAGTTGAGCAGCGATTTGCGGGAGAAAGTGTACTCGTTGTGCATGAGCCGTTTATCATTCGTCTTGTAATCATTCAACGGGGCTCCGAGCAGAACGTTCTTCAGCGACAAAGTTGTCATCACGCGGTCGTGCGTTTTCATTTTGGCGGCGGAAATAATATACGTGTCCGGATCCAGGAACGTCGAAATAATCCGGATTGGAGTAGGGCAGTGCCCCTTAGCAAACACATATCGATACTGCCACGGTTGCTGGTTCAGGTCAATAAGCTTAACATTGTATTCTTTTTCCAGCGGCAGATAGCCGTAATTCTTGAAACCATCAAAAGTGCCTCCTCTGGAGATTGTGGATTCACCGATGATAATCTGCTTTTTGTAGTGGGGCGTTAGAAAATCCAGTATCCCGCGCACCGCATCCACGTGCGTGGCGGCGAGCGGTCGGGAAGTAATCACGAAGTTCGGCTTTATGAGGATCTTTTTATCGCCGATTGAAGCAATAACTTCATCCTCGATTTTCTTCAGTGCCTGATAAACGATGTCCCGGCAGTCGTTGCCTTTGACCAGTCCGACCTTTGCCGGCATAGTTGTGTTTCTGAACAATCCGTTCTTCTTCACCCACCGGCTGCCCGGAGCAGCATAACCAACGGATTGGCCGGAGAATTTGCCGCCCAGTGTAAGCCCCAAAGCCCCTAATCCAAAACCTTTAAGAATCTCGCGTCTGTTCAAATGTCCGTTCACCCTTGCCATGCGTTGTTCCTTTCAAAATCCAGGTGCATCTTCAGTGACATTATAGCAGTTAACGGCTTGAATGTCGAGAACGCCGATTATCTCATATCGCGGATGCGAACCTCGATACCCTTCGAATCCTTTAACAGCTCGACGAGCTTTTTCGGATCTGTTTGGCCGTAGTGATATGGGTATAGAATCTTTGGCTTAAATGCCTTCGCAGCATCGGCAACCATTTCCGGCGTCATCGTATAGGGAAGATTCATCGGCAAAAAGGCAATATCGATATTCCTGAGCTGCTTCATCTCCGGCGTGTTCTCCGTATCGCCGGCAACATAAACTCGTTTGTCGCCGAAGGTAATTATATAGCCGTTGCCCCGGCCTTTGGGATGGAAAGGATTACCGGCAGACCGCATGTGGACGATATTGTACGCCGGCACCGCTTCGATTTTTATGCCCTGAACGGTCTGCTCATCGCCGTTGTCCATTACAAGTCCGGCGATCCTTTCAGCGCATGTTTTTGTTAATACAAGCTGTGTTCCTTCTTTGCGGAGAATTTCTATGGCCTTGGTATCGAGATGGTCACCGTGCTCGTGCGTGAGCAGGATAATGTCGGCCTTGTGCATATCAGTGTAATCTGCTTCTCTGCTGACCGGGTCCACGTGAATTATTTTGCCGCTGAAGTTAAACATTAACGTTCCATGTCCGATGAAGGTGATTCTCAAATCGCCGGCGGAAGTTTTGATTATATCCTGCTCAAATTTCGGCTCCGTGCCGGCCTGCAAAATCTGTTCGTCAAGGTCGCTAAGCGCGAAACCTTCTTTGATAACGATGTGTCTGCGATCCGTGAGGATTAACCAGGGCATTGATTTCACACCCCAATCAAAAGTACTCTTTCCCTCTTCTGCGACAGATCTGCCCATGGCGAAGGGAATCTCGTTTTCCTTCACCCATTCTTCAATAACGGCATCCTCAACATCGGCTACCTGGACACAGGCAACCACGACATCTTCCTTAGCCAGTTCACCGGCTTTTTTTGCAAGCTCTTTTACATAGTTTCTTGACGGCCTCTGCTGCACGTCCCACAGGCATACGAGAATCATCCTTTCGGAGGCATCGCCGGGAAGCTCGATTCCCATTTTCCCCAGTTCGGGTAAGGGTTTGCCCGTTAGTACTGGTGTTTCTATAGCTGCTCCGATGGTACCGAGGGTTAATTCCTCGTATTCATGCTTCTTTTGTTCGGCCCCTTTGACTCGCATTCGAACAGAATACAACGAGGTTCTTGCCGTGATAAAGAGCGTCTGATTGTCCTTGCCGCCGAAGCAGACATTTGCAGGGCGTTCGGGAACATCAATTGTCTCGATTTTGTTGCCCTGTTTGTCATAAACCGCTACTCCGCTCGTCGTCAAATAAATATTGCCCTCATTGTCGATAGTCATTCCGTCGGAGCCTTCAGGGGCGATGAGCTCTTTGCCTCTAAGTGTGCCGTACCAGTTGATTCTATAAGTGAAGGTTTTGCCGTCTCCGTGGTCGGTTACGTAAAGAATCCTCCCATCCGGCGTGCCGATGATGCCGTTCGGCCGAACCATATCGTCTATGACGCGAATAAGCTTCTTGCGGTCGGCGGAAAGATAATAGACGTGCTCGCCATCCTGCTCCATGCCGTCTCTGTTGCCGTAGCGCGGATCGGTGAAGTAGATGCCGCCTTTCGGGTCGATCCACAAATCATTCAGACTGTTGAATTTTTTGCCCTCGTATTCGTCCGCCAGGACTGTAACTTCGTTTTTTTCGTTGATGGACACCAGCCTTCGACCGCCGCCTTCGCAGGCCAGAAGGTTGCCGTCCTTGTCGAAATAAAGGCCGTTGGCTCCGCCGGAATTTTCTCGAAAGGTTGATAATTTACCATCCAGCGACAATTTATGAATTCGATTATTGGGAATATCGGAAAAAAAGACATTGCCTTGGGCGTCCGCCGCCGGCCCTTCTGTGAATTTAAAGCCCCCGGCAAGTTTTTCCACCTCCGCCCCATCAGCAACAACACTCGCTTGGGCATCACTAAAAACCATCACTCCGACGAGAATCAACAGTATTATCAAACCATGCCATTTCGTATTCATCATAATCCCCTTTCAATTTTTGCGCTCAGTATTCAAACGAACAACTTCAATAGCATTATACCCATTTGGTCATCAATTTCTATTGCTTGTTTGTCTGATTTTGTCATCTAGCTCATCAATTCCGAAGCCCTCGGCAGTAACGATGTGTTTTTGGTCTGTCAGAATCAGCCAGGGCAGTGATTTGACGCCCCAGTTGAAACGTGTTTTTTCCTCGTCATCTTGAATCATTCCAACCTGGAAGGGAAGACAGTTCTCTTTCACCCATTCGTTGAGCAATTTCTCATCGACATTCGAGGTGTGAACAGCAATAATAATCAGATCTTTTTCTTTCAACTGCTTAGACTGTTTAGCAAGCTGCATAATACAATTACGCGAGGGGCGCTGGTTCATATTCCAGAAACAAACCAGCATTATCTTGTCTTTTACTTCTTCCAATGAGAGGTCAACATTAAAGTCTTTTAGATCAGGTAACAGTTTGTCAAGAAGTTTTGGTATAGCACAGACTTCATCCAGACTGAACAGTTTTCCTGCTGAATCCATGAATTTGCCATTATACCAGGTGTAGCTGACTACACGGCCCTGCTCGTCAACAACTTCACCATGTCCTTTTCTACTAAGCCCACCTGTGGCTGCTATAGTATGATCATAGCTTTTTCCGTGAAAAAGAACTATTGCTCCATCCAGAACATCGTCCAGGCAGAAAGAATCCAAAGCATCATGGTCTGGATTGAGGATCATTTCAGTTAACTCGCAATGTTTTGTCTCGCTTGTAAAGTCGCCATTTCTGAAATATTCCCGCCGATTTACGATGCCTTTTACGATAATCCATACGTTATCGATTCTTTGAAAACGAACATTTTCGAGAGAGACATGCAAATTCATATTGGAGTATTCCAGTTGCCATTGTGCAGTATTATATCCATGCTCAGGATCAATCCACAATGCGTACTTTACATTCTTGTCTGCCGCTTCGATCACATAGCAATCGATTCCTTTTATTTTCTCAGTCTTATCTCGTACTGATAAGGTTGGGATTTTTCGAAGATTAAGATCATAGACGTTTACTAGACCTGAACAAGGTCCAAAGCGGCTATTTATTTTATGGTTGTTTCTGGTGTTTTTATTAGACAAGTCCTCAATGCTTCCATAAATACCAAGACGTCCGGGTTTATCGACAGTTGCCACATAATTATAGTACATACGACCATCCCATAGGATACTGTTGTATGGGCCTCGATCCTTGGGAATGAAAATTTTTGAAGATCTGATATTTCCCCACTTGTGGATTCTCTCTGCATAACGATTACCATCATAACGACATTCTATCAGTTGTATTTTTCTACTCTTACCGGAAAGCGCACTGTATGGTGGTTCTGACAGCTTGGCATTCATATTAGCTATGATCTTCCATTTGCATTTATAAGATTGCTGTTTATTCTGTGTTTCTTCATATTTGTTCAGCAGTTCCAAAGCCTTAACTCGCTTTTCTTTCGCCGTTATACGGATTGATTTAGCCTGACATGCCCACGTCAAATCCGCACAAAACACCATTGCTATTAGAATTGTTTTTCTAATGTTCATTGTTTCCATCCTCTCTGATTTTGTTGTTTAGCTCATCGAGCCCGAATCCTTCGGCAGTTACAATGTGCTCACGATCCGTCAGAATCAGCCACGGAAGCGATTTTACGCCCCAGTTAAAACGTGTTTTTTCCTCATAATCTTGAATCATCCCAACCGGGAAGGGGATGTTGTTCTTTTTCACCCAATCATGGAGCGTGCTTTGATCGACCTTCGAGGATTGTATCGCCACGACAGTTACACCTTTTGTTTTCAACTGCTCCGCCCGCTTAGCAAGCTGCATAATGCAATTCCGCGATGGCCGCTGGTTCATGTCCCAGAAGCAAATTATTATGATGGTATTACTATTGCTGAATTCCGAAAACCTTACGCCGAAACCTTCAAGGCTTGGCAATGGTTTGCCGAGCAGAGATTGAAATTTTTTGGGTCTGTAATCAACTTTGCGGCCCTGGAAGTCAACAACCTGACCATTTTGCCATTTATAGGTGGCAGTTGAACTCTGTTCGTGATAAACGTAGACCGTAGTCTCATCTGGCACTTTTTCGAGAAAATTCCGGACCATTACATCGAAATCCGGATTGAAGTCGATATCCCTGCATTTATAATTGCTGATTATTTCGGTGAACTGGCCGTCCTCAAATTCCTCATAGTCCCGGATATTTGCCGATACAGGAACATACTGTCCATTAACTTTCTCAATCTTGATATTGTCCACGGTCAGGTCGCTTTTAACTGTCGCGCACCACGGAACAGATGGACTCGTATTGGGCGGTAACGGACGCGGCTGATCACCGAGTTTAGTATCAAAATCATAATCACCAGTGACCTTATGGATGGTCATGCGTCTGGCGTTATAGCCGTATTCGGGATCTATCCAAAGAATGTGTTTTCCATATTTGGTATTAGCTTCGAGTACATAGGTTTTGTGCCCATCCACGATCTCGGTTTTGTCTCTAAGCTGCAGAGATTGGGCTTCGCTCATTACTTCAAAAAACGTTTTGTTATGAGCACCATAGGTCACACCGTCCAGTAGTCTGCCCGTGCCAAGATTTGCCAGAAAACGATCCATAAGACTTCGAGGCCTAAAATCTATACGTAAATGCTCCGGCGGCTGGCCGTAGGGATTTTGAGTAATCATTGCTTTCTCGATCTCATGTATGGATGTCAGGCAATCGTGGCCGATCATTTTGTTTTGATCATCAAATCGCTTCGATTCTCTTGATAATCCAAACCTTGTACTGTCTCGATGAACAACTCTCCTATGTTTGTATTTTTTCGCTTTGTACGTAAAGGCTCCATTGAGGATTTGCTCAAGCTCGGCAGTAAAACTGGCCTTCTCTCGCATAACAACAAGTGAACACTCATATCTTTTGAGAATCTCTTCAGCACTCAAAAAAGCGCTTGGCGAATCAGTATCTCCAGCCCCTACTGTTGATTTTGGCTTGACTCTAACCTTTGCCAAATAGATGCTGGTTTTGCCTTCGTGGCTGGAATAATAGCTGACATAGAGAATGCCGTTGTGCCAAACCATGCCGGGATAGCTGGTGTCGCCGCCACTGGGCAGTTTTGCAAGCTTGGTCATTGTGCCGTTCTCGACGTCGAGATAACAAAGGGCTGTGTGAGCACCGCCGTCGTGCATTCGTCCGGCAGCAAGCCAGTGCCCGCCGGGTATTCGGATGAAGTTTGGGCCGCCGAATCCGTTGAATTCCGAGCCGAGGTCTTTCCATTTCCACTGTTTGTAGTCAGGCTTGCTTATTCCCAGCAGGGCACTACTTGGATCATCTCCTCGACGGTCGCGGCGGACGAGCGCATAACACGTCTCATTAGAATCGAACCGAAGCGTCACCTCATTCGGGTATCCTTGCTCGAACAACCTGGGCACATGTGGCTCATAGTTAATCCCATCTTTGCTAACGAGCAAATCGAGATAGCGGTCGCCTTTACCGGCGGTGTAAGAAACGCCGTAGGCTTTGCTCTCGTGCCATGTCACACACCAGAGCCAGCGTCCCGGCTCAACGGCAATCTGCGGCTGCGTCCATTGCCTGCCGTCCTTCGAGAAGCTGACAAACGTGCCGGTCGGCGCCGATTGATTATCTTTCTTTCTCGGGGCGGCCCCTCCCAGCAGCATCAATCTGTCATTAGGCGTCACGGACAAATGTGCATCGCGAAGATCGTAGCCTTCCAGCGAGATTAGTGCAGCAGATGTCCAGTTGTCGGTGTCTTTCGATTCGAGTATGCGAATTCTGCCATCGGTAGAAACGTGCCCTCTGCCCTCGCGAAAGGCGCAATAAAAAGCATCGTTCCATCGAACGAGATCTGTGAACGCATTGTGCGGAGCCTCATCCCAAATCTTCTTGACTCCAAGCACTTCCACGGTAATTGGGACATCAGCATAGATATATGAAGCTCCCAATAAAATTAACGCTATCGCAAATAGTCGTTTCAATGTCATGTTCACCCTTTCGCTTATAAATGTGCACACGGTTTCCTGGAAAAACACCTTTTGAGAAAGGATTGATTTTACTCAAATCTTGGATGTACTACCACTTTTACATCTTTTGCGCCTCCCTCGGTTTCTATCTTGCCAAAAAGCGCATCGTTCTTGGCACTGATTCTGATCGGTCCACAGCAGACTTTCTCAAAAACAAAGTTGCCATTGGCATCAGTTGTAGAATCAAGATAGGGTTGGCCATCGCCCCGCAAGTGCACTGGTATATTGGCAACAACCTTCCCACTGGCATAGACGACGACACCCGTGACGGTTAGAATCGGCCGCTTAAGGATAATGGGGCCGACTTCTTCACGGTCGGTTATACTGTTGATGATCCCAGTTTTGATTTGATTCCGCCAGAAGCCTTCTGCTCTTGCCTGAACACCGTATTCTTGCTTTTGTGGCAGGCAGTACAACTCAAAGCGGCCCTGATTATTTGTTATCGTTTCTTTAACAGGTGTTCCACAACCCCACGACCCTCTTATCAAACTGACGCTGGTTTTCGCCCCGGAAATTGGCTTACCGTTCGGATCTTCGACAATTCCGGTCAAAGTCAGAGCGGGACTTAGTTTGATTTTAATGTTCTCGGTGTCCTCAGTAATGTCGGCCAGAGCGGCAAGATTAAGGTTTACACGGCGTACCATGAGGCACAGATCCAGAGCCTCTCTTGGTTCCCAGGAAGGGGACCATGCGACATCGAATTGTCCTTGCTTGTCAGTCAGGACATGAAAGCAGGTCATCGGTAATGGCGCGACCTGGGCACTCGACACTGGTTTACCATCGGAATCCACAACCGTTCCGCTTACTATCTCGCCTGGAGCCAGCTTGATTTCTACATGTCTTTCTCCTGCTGGCAATCGTCCAATTCCAACCAGCTTATGCTGCTTGTCCACAACAAAGAAAGAGCGCGGTTTATTGGATGGTCCAAAAGTACTGATGAATTTCCCGTCAGCATCAGTTGTATAGTCCTTGTTTGTCTGAAATTCCGTCACCCGAACACTGGAAAGCGGCCGGCCCTGAGAATCTTTTACAAGTCCGGTCACCTTATTCGTATCTGCAGGGGTGTTTGTCGTAGGTTTAAGTTTTTCGATTTTCGCATCCAATTCATCGAGTCCGAATCCCTCTGCTGTAATAACATGCTGGTGGTTTGTCAGAATCAGCCACGGCAGGGCTTTCACTCCCCATGCGTTGCGGATTTTCTCGACATCATCGGATATCGCACCGACTGGGAAAGAAAGTTTGTTGTCCTTGGCCCACGCATGGAGCTTATCATTCTCGATTTTCATGGCTTGGACGGCGGCCACAATGATGCCTTTTTGTTCCAATGATTCTGTTTGTTTAGCTAATTGCAGGATCGTTCTGCGTGAGGGGCGCTGCTGGAAGTCAAAGAAACAGAACAAGAGAATTTTGTTCTGCACTTGCTCCGGTTTGATATGGATCATCTCTTTCCATTCCGGCAGGGGCTTGCCGAGCAGTGGTTTCAGTCCAGTGTGCACGCCGCGTCGGCCGAGGACGACCTCGACGTCACGGTCTCCGCCATTTGCATCCAAAAATCCGGCGCCGCCGGGTCTGCTGCCAAAGCCGGCCTGAATCCGCAGGGGACCGACACATACGCCATCGACGGAGAACCTTCCATGCTCGTCACTGGAACTCTGTTGTCTTGGCTGTCCTGCTGTGTTGCTGCCACGTGGACCCGTTATGAAAATCGGAATACCCGCGACTGGAGTCCCGTTGGGATCGACAATTACGCCGGAGATAGACTTATCAGCCGGCGTCAGTATAATGGCCGAGACCCGAACCTGTCTGTCCTGTGCTGTGTCGAAGGGAAGTTCTCTGTGCTCGGCCGGGCCAAAACCCTCGGAACTAACCTCAATGCGATATTGAAAGTCCTCAGTGGGCGCCGGGACGGCGCAGATCTCATAGCGACCGTTGGTGTCTGTAAGTACAGCGGGGGCCGCATCCGTACCCCAGCCTGGCATGGATGCTTGTAGAGCAACGCGTGCTGCAGCTATTGCATGGCCGTTTGGATCAGTGATAATGCCTCGGACCACAAAGGCCGGCGAAAGAGCCACGTCAAGCGATTGGGCCTGATCCTCGACCTCCTCAAGACCCGCCAAATTGCGTTCAATATCCCGTGCCAGGATCAGCACTTCCCGAATGCTCCCGCTTGGACGCCATGTGACCTTGAACCGACCTTGTTCATCGGTGCGTACGGCTTCTTCGCAGACAGGCTTGGAACTGACGATCGCGCCAGCCACAGGTTGTCCGCCCGGGTCGCGTACAATCCCGGTCACGACCGGATATGTAACCAGACTAACTTCTCGCCGGATTGTTTCCCCCTTGGCGATAATTACAGGCTCGGGATCCGTGAAATAGTCATAGGCTTCTGCCCACGTTCGCAGTTGTAACTCACCCGGAGGCACACGCAGGCGGGCGATGCCGTCGGTGTTGGTGGGAACTGAATTGAACCAGCAGGGATGTAGGCCGAAATTGGCCGGCAGCGAAACACCCGCGTTCGCGTTCTCGATGGGCTTTTCCGTCACAGCGTCCAGAATTGTAACCTCGACCAATCCTCCTTTGCTTACTGGGATGTTGACCACGGTTGTCTGCCCAGTCTCAACGGTGACCTTAACGTCCTTGCCGACCCAATCCGCTAAATGGCGGTACGGGGCCACTACTTGCAGGGAATAGTCATTCGCGGCCAGGCCCGTGTAAATAAAAGTGCCATCCGGGCCGGAAGTAACGGGAGGAACACACGAGTAGTTGGCGTATCTTGTGTCTGGGCGAGCAAGTAGGCGTACACCTGCAATACCTTCACCGGAGTCCTCGTTAACGACCTTCCCTCGAAGAATTCCCTCGGGCTTAGGAATAATAAGAATGTCGGTTTGTCCTGCCTGGAATTGGGTGCCCGCCACGCTTGACAGCTCGTGCTGCCAATATGTCCAGCATGAGGCCTTGCCGGGGGCTTCAACCCAGAAATCGGCTGTTGCGCCGGTGGGCACATGGTCAAAACGGAAGCATCCTTTGCTATCTGTCTTTGTTGTGAACCAATCTTGCGGCGTCTCAAAGGTCACGCCAGGTGTCCCACCCATCCAGCCCATCTTCAGGCGTAAACGGACAATTGCTCCGGAAATCCCATGTCCGGCCTCATCGACAACTGTGCCTGCGAGGGCCGCCGGATCCCCAAGGCGTACAATCATGTCTTGTTCTGATTGTCCAAAGCGTATGCTCTGCCAGCCCAGTGCAAGCCCTTTCTTATAGGCAACAAGCCAGATATAGTCTTTTCTCTCAGCGCTGATTTTCAGCATAAATCTGCCGTCTTTTCCTGTGGTCATCCGACTCGGCTCCGCCCAGCTCGTCCGACCCGCTGCGTAGTCATATAGCTGCTCATAGCCGACCACCTCGGCGTCTGCGACAGGACGACCGCTCGCGTCCACAACTGTACCTGGACAATCTACCTGTTTGACGGGCCCCAGGCCCAATAGGGCATCCGCAGAGCAGGCAATAATCGTGACAAAAACCATCCCGATCATAAGACATTTCTTATATTTCCACATTGTTCATCTCCTTAATCATGGTATCCAGGTTATCAGGGCCAAATCCCTCCATCCGAATCATATGCAAGCGATCCGTCAAAATCAGCCACGGCAGAGACTTGATACCCCAATTGAATTTGATCTTCTCTTCGTCACCTTGAATAAATCCGACTGTAAAGGAAATCTGATTTTCTTTAATCCAATCATTAAATGTTTCATGTTCTATTTTAGAGGCATGGACAGCGATTACTACAACCTCTTTTTTGTTAAGCTCTTGTGTTCTTTTGCTCAATTGCGTCAAACAATGTCGGGATGGTCGCTGGTTCATGTCGAAAAAGCAGATTAGTATCGCTTTATTTTCCGCATCAGCAGGTAGTAGTGACAAATTCAAGTCTTTGAAGTCCGGCATAGCTCTGCCAGCGAGGGAAGCCGGTTGTAGTGACAGAGAGCCCCGGTCGCTGATTTCGAGCACGAGATTCTCATACTCTTTATTCTCGACAGTTACAGAGAGAGGTACCTCGCTATCAATAAAGCGTAAAATATCATCGTTAAAAATCGAATAATAAAGGTTATAGTCACCCGGCGGCAGCAACAGTTCCCAGTTCCCATCTTCATCGATGGAATCGGAAGAAACAGTCTGACCTGATTTTAGCCTCGCTTCAAGATATATTCGTTTGGCCGAGGGACGCTGCTGAGTTCTGGATTCAATCAATCGGCCTTTCAAAGTAATACCATTTCGAGCTTTGAGTGTTACCTGTATTGTCTTACCGGGTTCGGCAATCAATATATCAGGTACACAAACACAGTTTTTACCAGCCGCACTTCCGGATGCTTTCATAACAGGTACATATTCACCGGCCTCTAAATCATCAATGACAAAGGAGCCATTGACGTCTGTAATGATGTTACGATCCTGGGCGCTATAAGCACTTAGCTTTATTTCTGCTGCAGGCACAGGTCTACCCGATGATTCATATACCAACAAGCCTTTGACAATCGCTGCGCGAGATGAAAGCTGAAAGACCGTCCCAGTATTCCATTGCGGCGAGAAGTCGATTTCTTGACGCTTAAAGCCGGCGGCCTTCACCATGACCCTGACAAAGTCCTTCTTGTTGAATCTGTGTAATATGAATTCACCCTTCGCGTTAGTTTCTGCCAGCAATGATTGCTTCGATTCCACATAAAAATGCGACTGGTCCAACCATTGAATGGTCGTTCTTTGTGGAGTTTTCATCCTTTGATTCATGCTGGTCATGTAGAGCTTCGCCCCGTGGATGGGATTCTGTTCGGGATCCATGATCTTGCCGGCCCAGTGCTCGCCCGTTTTGTGCAGAACGAGCTTAACATGAGAATCGGCTCTGTCTGAGATGCTGTTATAGGCCAGATCGTAGCCATCTAAATCGCAGCATAGGGTACCGTGAGCCGCGACACTATCGCCGAGGGGCGTAATCTTAAATTCAGCTTTGCCTTCTTCGTTTGTTGTTGCCGTGTGTGAACCTAAAAGCTTGCCGGATTTGGAAATAGAAAGATGCAAACTGACGGGCGCACCCGCAACCGACCGGCCCTCATCATCCACTACCCATACCTCACACATGCTGGGCTCCGAGGGTGGCTTCAGCACGATGTCCAGACTGTTGGCGTCCGTGAGTGCCCAAACATGTCGGCTCTTGTATTTCTTCGCATAGATATTGAAGAGCACTTCGCCGTTGGCCAGGTTGAGGAGCCTGAACGCTCCATCTTTGTCGCTATAGACTGCTTTATACCGTCTATGTTGTGCCTGAATACCGTGGCGAGTGAGGACCATGATTTTAGCTCCCAGAACAGGTTCTCCTCTGCCGTTAACCACTTTACCTGAAAGCGTGTTGAGATACTGTTCAACCACGATTTCGATCGGTTCGGCGGGCTTGTGCTTGCGAAGATCGATGATCTTCTCTCCATGTTCCCCGATGGTGCGATTTATTTGGTCGTCCGGATGCCACCAGGCACGGTAGCACGCTTTCGGATACAGACCATCGAGTGTGAACATCCCATCCGTATGGGTTTGAATCTGCTCTTGCAGGCAATCGCTCTGGCTTCCATTGAGGCGCATACCCAGAATGAGTTCGAACGGCCCGACGGCTTGGCCTTTTATGTCTATAACACGCCCCGTGTAACTCGCTGTGGGTTCAAGATGTATCGTTGAAGAGGTTGTGCCTGCCTTCAAATGCACTAATGCAGCCTGATTCATATCTTCGGAAATCACAAACAGATCGAAATCCCGATCTTTCGGGGCTGCTTGGAGTCTGAAGACGCCGGCGGTATCTGTTTTGATGACCGGCACATCACAGTGAACATAGACTGAAGCATTGCTTACCGGCAGTCCTGAAATGTCGACCACCTTTCCCGTCAAAGCCTTGACTGGCCACAGCTTGACTTGAAAGACAAGATCGGTCAGATCGTCCTTGATAAGCCCGCGGAAGGGCCGGGAACCTATTTGTCTCTGTCGATCCCAATCAATGATATAGGTTCCTCGCCTGGACCGACCGAGACGGAAATACCTTTGGCTGCCTCTTGGGGCTGTCGTATGAAACCTGCCTTGCTCGTCCGTCTCCAGGTGTTCAATTAGGCTGCCATTGCTCATGTGAAGAAGATGAAAATATGGAATAGGTTCACCGGTATCGGAATTAATCACTTTCCCTGAAAGTACACATGTTTGAGAAACGGAATTTTCGCTCTGCTCCCGATTAGCTGGTTGTTGTAATGGACTGGAATTGACCTTCATAGATACCGTGAGAGTAAAGAGCAGTATTACGCAAACAGCAAGCCTTCGAATTGTCTGTCCTCGAATCATTTGATTTTGTCTCCTATTTCTGAGACCGAGAATCCTTCGGCAATAACAACATGCTTTCTATCAGTAAGAATCAACCATGGCAGCGACTTTGCTGCACATGAGAGTTGGGTATGCTGTTCATTAGTTTCAGATATTATTATCTGAAAAGGTATATCATTGATAGTTATCCATTCCTTCAATACGCTTTCATTCAGATTCGAAGCCTGAATGCCGACAATAGCCAGGCCTTGTCGTTGCAGACTTTTACTTCGACCGGCAAGCTCTTTAATAAAAGCTCGTGACGATCTTTGCTGCATGTCCCAGATACAAAACAGCAGCGGTTTACCTCTTAATTGATCCGAATCGAGAAATATTTTGAATTGATTCAGATCCTGCAAACTGCAGTCTATTAATGTGTCGGGATATATGACCTTCATAAATTCCTGGGGAGTGAAGCGTTTTAATTTTGAGTAACTGACTTCAAATTCCAGATGAGTTCCTCCTCCGTTTTCAACTGTATAATGCTTGTCCTCTATCTCATCCCAAACATCACAACCGGGCGGTGGTTTTACTATAAACTTCTCTGACTCAATGCCTTGATTCATTCGAATACTATTTACATCCACAATGATTTTACGAGAGGAGCCAAATTGAACTGCAACTTCCTTAATCTTCTGTTCAATTTTCTCAAGATCCTTCTCAGAAAACTTTTTCTGGACCTGTTCTTCTGTTAATCCTTTCAGTTCTGGCGGCAAAACCACCTCGTATTTAAAATTGTCACGCTTGCCCTCGATCGGAAACCAGATTCCATCGATCTTTTTCAATTTAATATCGTGTATTATTCGATTTAACCTCTCGAAAGGTCGATATTGAACGCCACCAATATTGTTATAGAATGATTCGACTCGAAGCGGTCTGAAGTCTCTGCCTATATCAATCCAGAGCCTGACGTCGAAGCCACACTCAGGGTTCATTATTCCAACAGCTTCCAGCAAAGAACAATTATGACCATGTATTTTTTCAGTTTTTTCTGTTATCGTTACTTTCTTAGCTTGCTGCAGGGCCTGTCCAAAAGAGAATCGCTTTATAAAACCGAATCCAAGCAGTGAATTTGGTGTCATATACACCGCGAACATATTTAGATCAAATAACTTTGCAGGGTGTATAAGTAACTGCTTAAATCCCTTTTGAATCTCGTTACGGTAATTATAGAATCGTTGTTCCTCATCCAGAGAAAAAATATATTTTGTTGAGATCGAATATCCAAGATTACTTTCTGCCTGTCTGAACCCAATGCCGGCAATAAGTTCCTTGTCCGGTTGATACGCCCAGTGAGCGTATAATATTGGCCGATTTGTATCCGGCTCGTAAAAGAGATATTCGGCCTGGACATCTTTAATTTTGTTTTCACTTTCGATGATTTTTTCAATAAGCTCTTGAGCCGTGTACTTTATATCTCTTTCCGAAGATATAGATGTTTCTCCCGCTCCCAGACACAACGTGGAAATTATGAGAATTTGCAATGATATTCCGCTTATAATCCGTCCTTTTATCCAGCTTCTGAACATAACAAATCCTCTCCCTATCAATTATGATTTACTAATTAAGTTTCATGTTTCAAGCTGTGGCTCTGGGATGCACAATCTAAAATTAAGACGCAGATTCCAAAGAAATGTTACAGTCTTTATCGATAATCCGCAAGATTTCTATCCGGGAACGATTGATGTGTATGATTTTCTGATAGAAATGCACAGCAATAGCTTAAATGGGCAGGTACTTCACTCCACAAGCTTCTTGAAACGGGGATGTTCGTGTAAGGGATCCCAGGCCGGATCGAGTCTAAGTAAAGGAATCGATATTTTCGATGGTCTTTCAAGTAGAAACTCAAGCTGGTACACGGCCGCCTCAAACTCCCCAACCATTACGTAAATACGGGCCAAATCCTCGACCCGATAGGGACCTCGCAAGGCATCTTTGGTGACAGAAAGCATCTCCACTGCTAACTTCCCTTCTCGGACAGCATCTTCCTTGCGGCCCAGACCGGCATAAGCGATGCCCAGCGCACTGTGAAACCTCGCATCCTGTGGTTGCTGCTGTATATTGGCTTCCAGAACCTGTCTCGCCGACTCGTAATATTCCTGTTCAAGTTGCTGGTTTTCCATCAGACCATTGATCCGTGCATGAAGTAGTGCCTTGGGAATAAAGTAGAACTGCGTATCGAAAGCGCCTGACTTCCACGAAGACAGTTGGTCTAACGCATCTTGGTATTTTGCATCGAACACATGGATTAAAACAGACCAACAAACAATATACCGGTCCTCCAAAAAGCCGGAATCCTGTAATGTGTACTCAAGGACTGCTCGCGCCTTATGTGTACTGCCTTGCCAGAGCACGTATAGCTCAGCCTTGAGGGGATATGTGTCGGGTAAATCAGGAGCCAGCGAGATAGCTCGTTCATAGTAACGCTCTGCCTCTGGATACTTGCGCAGGTGCACAAGAGTTTCCCCAACCATTCCGGCTAAAACGTTGGAGAGTGGATCCAGCTTGTAGGCTCTCTTAATATTGACCAATGCCTCTTCAAATTTGCCCTGACGTCTTTGAACATAACCGATCCAACTGTGGATTTCGCTGCTGTTGGGCTGGCTTTTTAGAGCCGTTGTGAATTGCTCTAAGGCACGGTCATAATCCAAATTACCATAGTAGTAGTAATTCCCTAAAGCCAGATGTACTTCAAACAGGTCAGGATTAAGTTGGAATGCTTTGTCCACTGCTTGTTTTGCCATTGCAAGACGCGCATAGCTGTGGTCATAGTGGAACCAATACATCAAATAGTGACCCCTTGAGAGCTGCGCGTAGGCGAGCGCAAACGTGGAGTCCAGCTCAACTGCCTTCTCATACATTTGTATGGCTATCCTGAAATTGCTTTCGCGAGAACTGCGAAACAAATATTGGTTTCCTCGCAGGCAGTACTCGTACGCCTCAATGTTTTCCGTTGGCCTGGCCCTCAACGTCTGCCGTTCCAGTTCCCACAGCCTGATGTCCAGTGCTTGTGCCACCCGTTCAGCTAAATCAGACTGCACCCGGAAGACTTCACTCATATCATTATCATAAGTCTGCGCCCACACGTGCGTGTCATCCGAAGCATTGATAAGCTGCGGTATTATCCTCACTCTACTGTTTGGGTCAGTTGGCCGCTCACGCTGGACTGTACCTTCCAGAATATAATCAATATCTAACTCTTTACGTATTACCTGCGCACTTTTTTCTCTGTCCTTATACTGCATTGCGCTCTGACGTGAGATGACACCCAAACCATGAATACCCGCTAAACGAGCTGTGATGGCATCAGTGATACCATCGGCGAAATATTCATCCTCGGTAAGCCCCAGATTCTCGAACGGCAGAACAACCAGCCGTATTTCCTTTGAAACTGGCTGAGCTTGCTCTTTTGAAACAAACCACACTGCAATACTGCATAGGGCGATAATGATAGCCGCACCAATAATCATCGCCATTGCTCGCAACTTCGGTTTACCAGCGGCTTCTGGCTTAAATGAAGCAGACGCCGGTAAGCTCAGCGTTTCGCTGATTTCAATTCTTGCATCGCCAATGTGTTGTAGCCGTCGATGCGGGTCCTTCTCCAGGCAGCGTCGCAGCAAAACTTGAATATTTGACGGAATGTTCTTCGGAAGGGTATCCCAGTTCGGCTCTGTTTGCAGAATGTTGGCCAGCGTGTCGGAAACCGTTTCGCCCTTGAAGGGAACTTTGCCGGTTAACATTTCATACAACACGCAGCCAAAAGACCAGATGTCACTGCGCTTATCGGTGGACTTGCCGCGGGTCTGCTCCGGAGACATATAGGCCGGTGTGCCGATTTCGCGACCGAGTTCTGTGATTGTGGTTTGCTGATCCATTCCTTCACCGCCGAGAGCCTTCGCAAGACCGAAATCCAGCACCTTCACATTGCCCTCCGGCGTAATTTTGATATTGCCGGGCTTAAGGTCACGGTGAATAACGCCGTGCTCGTGGGCAGCCGCTACGGCCTCGGCTATTTGCGAGGCTATGGTTAATGCCTCATCGAGCTTGAGCTTTGATTTAGCGATACGTTCGGCAAGGGTTCGGCCGGGAACGTATTCGAGAATAAGATAACCGAGACCTTCGGATTCCTGAAACTCATCGTAGATTGCGGCGATGTTCGGATGATTCAAGGATGCAAGAAGCCGGGCCTCGCGAGCAAACCGCGTCCGGACCTTGGTATTCTCAATCAAATCTGCCGGCTGGCTTTTGATGGCTACCGACCGGTTCAGCTTCGTATCGCGGGCAAGATAAACAATCCCCGCTGCCCCGCGGCCAAGTTCCCGCTCGATTCGGAAATGACCTATCCGACTGCCCGGTCTCGCCACCGAGCCGTCGAAACTCGCCGTTGGAGGAAAATTTTCCTCACCAGTCTGAACATTGTCTTTTTCCCCGGGTTCGCTCATCGGCGTCCCACTGTAATTTTTATTTCACGCCTTTGACTCGCATTTGCAGGCTGTAGATCGAGGTTTGTGCCGTGATAAAGAGCGTATGCCTGTCGGCTCCGCCGAAGGTGACGTTTGCCGTCCAGCCGGCGTCGATTGGAATCTGCTCGATCTTTTCGCCGGCCGGACTAAAGACCGTAACGCCCCGGCCTGTCAGGTAAACGTTGCCCTCATTGTCAATTGTCATGCCGTCCGAGCCCATCGAGCACAAAAGCTTTTTGCCGGACAGCGTTGCATCTTTTTCGATATTATAAACGTAGGTCTTTCGGTCGCCGATATCGGCGACATAAAGCATCTTGCCGTCGGGCGTGCCGATGATTCCGTTTGGCTGGACAAGGTCCTCGGCGACACGGATCAGTTTCTTGCGGTCGGGACTCAGGTAGTAAACGTGCTGGCCGTCCTGCTGCATCGCCGGATCGCGGGTCCAATAGGGCCTTTTATAGAGCGGATCGGTAAAATAGATGCCGCCCTTAAGGTCTTCCCACAAATCGTTCGGGCCGTTGAGCAATTTGCCCTTGTAGTCTTTGACGAGCACGGTTTCTTTGCCGCTGGAATTGATCGACCAGAGCTGGTTGTCCATATCCGCACAGGCCAGCAGGTCGCCGCTTTTGTCAAAATACAGCCCGTTCGACCGGCCGCACGGCTTGAGGAAATCCGACAGCTTGCCGTCCACGGACCATTTGCAGATCCGGTCGTTGGGCTGGTCGGTAAAGAAAATGTTTCCATCGGCGTCGACGGCCGGTCCCTCTGTGAACTTAAAGCCGTCGGCGAGCTTTTTTACTTTCGCTCCCGGCGCGATGATGCCTTGCTTTGGGATGCCGGAAGATTTAACTGGTATCAGTTCGATGCCTTTATCCTTTCCGAAATTGCGCGAGTATTTTTTGTCTTTTGGATTGTTCCAGTGCTCGTGAACGCCGAGACTTGCCAGCCTTTTAGCGTTGCCGGAATGGTCCGGATCGTAAAACGTCCCGGAGGGCGGATTGTCCGCCCGGGCCGCCTCGTGCAGAAAATCATCTGCGCCGGATTTACGAGAAGGATTTTCATACTCGGCGGCAAGAAAGTCGTAGCCGACTGAGTCTATTGCTACTGGATCCTGCGAAGCCAGCAGGCTGGAAGTCCAGTCCCCGTTGAAGGGCGGAGATTTCCACCTTCTGGGCCCTCTTTCCATATCCACGGGATGAATTCCACAGTAAAGCCCGTCAACTAAATACAGCACGGTTTTGCCGCCCAAGTGCGAATGGCCGACGAGGTCAACCAGGTTCCTATATATTCCGGTCTGCTTGGAAAAGGCATCCGTATGCATGTTGAAGTAGCCTTTCTCAGCAGGCCATCTGATCAGTGAGCCGTAATGATTTTTTGCTGTAAGCGTCACACCCGAACCGCTGTGTGCCTTGAGGTTCGCGAAGTTAATAAGGTATTCAGCCTCGGCAAAGGATGCGGGAACGTAGTCCTCTTTGACTCCCTCTGGATTGCAGCTCCAGTATAGCGGAACCGATGACCGCTTCATTTTTATCCGGCCGAACTTGCCGCCGTAATCCATACATCGCACGTCCGGGAATTCCTTCTGAAAGATATCGAAGTACTCGTCGGCAATATACGCCAGGCTGTCGCAGATCGCGATATCGGATTGCTTAACGCCGACTTTTTCGACGAGCTGCCGCAGCAGGGCGACAAGCATCTGAGGCGAGGTATTCATATAATCCCTCGTGCTCTCCAGCTTATACGTTTCGGCGTCGACTCCTCCGTGTGTGAAGATAAAGCCGACAAAATTAACTTTTATGACGATTTTTTCGCCCGGCTTATAACCGACGTCACCTTTGCCGCGGGCTTTATTGAGATACCTAAAAAGTTTGTCCCATGCCTCAGTATCGCTGGCAGTTCCGGTCAACTCGCGGACTGCTCGGGAGACCATCTTACTGACGCGTTCGGGATTCGTATGCTCCGCCTGCCACGGGTGCCCGTCGCCGGGACCGTCCCAGTCCGTCGCATCCGGATCATGCACCCAGACAACACGGCCTGGATTAATGCCTTTGGCAACTCCCATCGGCTGATTCACAGGCTGCGGCTCGGCAAGAACTGTCTTCTCGGCGGTGGTGGTCATCGCTATCCACACTGCTGTGACGCTTAATACAGCACAAAGCAAACCAACGATATACCGCTGGCGTGCGAAGTTGAGCTTCGCCTTTTTAAAGGCCAACACCGAAGCTCCGAAACCCAGCAGCGAAGCGATAAATCCTGAGGCCAGCGGAAAGGCCGCACGCTGGCATGGATAAAGTGCACGGGATGGCTTGGGAATAACACGAATCAAAAACCATATCAGAGAGATAAATCCCGCGAGCGGAAAAATCCACTTTACCCAGCGATGTGTCCCGCTGGCATCTTGAGACTTGTCATGATTAGAGTACCTGTGTTCATTTTTTCTTTTCGGGAATTGCATATTCATTGCCTCCAGAGTATTCAGCTATTGTTTTTCTTTAACAGCAGTTTTCAGTCGTAGTAATAACCATAAACATTTGATAAAAGGACATGCATAGATTCTATCGAAATCCCCCAAAAGCGCCAAGCGTAAATTCCCCCGCTGCAATGTAAGATTCCGATTGGCACTATGCTGCGCTTCGTTTAATCCAGCTCTTTGTGAGTGTTATCGGATTTGTCCTTTGTCACGTAGCGTTCGAGAGGCTTGCTTAATTTTCCAAGGCCGATTAGAGCAAGAACCGCAATCGCCGAGGCAACAATAGCCAGTATATAAAACTGGCCGCCGCAGGCCATGCCGATACTCGCCACAAGCCAGATAGATGCCGCGGTTGTTAAGCCGTGCACGCCTCGCCTGTCCTGAATGATGGCGCCGGCGCCCAGGAATCCGACCCCGGTGACGATTTGTGCTGCTATCCTCGTTAATGAGCCTTCGGTACCGGTTGCCATCTCTCTGGATATTATCGTGAAGACCGATGCACCGAGACATATCAAAAGGTTCGTTCGAAGTCCTGCCGCCTTGCCGCTAAGCTCTCGTTCGAGTCCTATTCCTGCCCCAAGAAAGGCTGCTAAAACTATGCTAACCAAATCATCCGGCCAAACCATAACTCTACCTTTCTATCAATGTCTCATCGACCTTCATGCCGAAGTGCCTGCCGGCCTTCTCGATATGGCCGAGGACTTTGTCACCCGGCTTGAGCGTCGTTACCGAAACCGCCTTGCCGTCCGGGCTGACAAGGCGAATCGTCTCGGCATTCTGCAGAACCAGGCCAATCTGCTGACCTTCGGCCTCGGCCTCGATTAACATCATCGGCCTTTTTTCGATCTTGTTCCTGCCGAGATACGCCGTTTGACTCTTGCCCTGATAATCGACCACCATGACCTCATCTCCGGCCTTCAGGTCTGCGAGATATTTGGTCTTACCGCCCGGCGATAAAGTATAGGCGTGCACTGCTCCGGCGTTTACTCGGAACGGACGGGATGCCACATAAGGATTATCAATACTCTCTGAATGCACGAGAAAGAAACCGGATGCAGTATTGCCGACGAGCATCCCTTCGCCCAGCGTCATCTGCGTGCATGTGTCAAGGCAGGCACGGTCGCCCATTCCAAGCTGCCTGCTCGTGGTGATAGTTGCCGTCACGAGAGTGACTTTTTCGCTGATGCCCTGGATGATTTCAGCGGTTTTTTTAATCTCATTTATATCGCTGGTTTTGAGCACGACGCCGTCCACGCCTTTTTCGAGTATTTCGACCATCAGTTTTGCCTGCTCGCTGTTTTCGACCTGCACCATGATATTTTTGCCCCGCCGGGCGAGCAGATTTTCTATCGGTATAATCGTCCAGTCGAGCATCTTAAGGACAGCAATCTTTTCAGCCGGCACGGCGGCGGCTTTATCTTCATCTTCTTTGCCTGCTATATCGATGAACTCGACGTCCACGCCGGGCTTTATGTCGCCGTCTTTTTCAATCGTCTTGATTTTGCCGAACTGCCGGACTTTGTCGCTGTCGCCGTCCGGCAGCAAAACCGCCTCAGCACCGCTTTCGAGCGCAGCTATAGCAATATCCTTGCTGTACGGAACGACATTTATCCATAACCTTTTCATTATGCGTATCCTTTACTTTAATTTTACAATTCCCGCAATGGCAGGAATCTGTTTTCTTTTATATTGCGATTAAAATCCAATCATTGAGGCCTGTCAATAGTTTTCGGCCGGCCATTCTTTTATTGCCTATTATATTTGCCGAAGCTATGTATAAAAAGCTAAGATACTCAGATGCAGAAGTGTTGGTATGTTTTTGGAAAAAGAATTCCTTTATGGAGTTGATTGTCATGAATAAAATAAAACTTATGCTGTATAGCTTAATGTTGATTTGGCCTTTACTTTGTTGTTCGTGTGTAACCGTGGGAATAGAAAAAGCCAAATACCAGGTAATTGAGAAAGAGGGCAAATTCGAGGTCCGGCAGTATAAGCCCCAGATAGTGGCTGAAACTGTCGTTGAATCCGATTTCGATGAGGCGGGAAATATGGCCTTCAGAAGGCTCTTCAACTACATCTCGGGCGAGAACCGCAAGAAAGAATCCATTGCTATGACCGCCCCGGTCAATCAGAAAAGCAGCTCGGAGAAGATAGCAATGACCGCTCCCGTTAACCAGCAGCAGTCCGAAGGCAATTACATCGTCAGTTTCCTAATGCCATCAAAATACACGATGGAGACCTTGCCGGAACCGCTGGATTCCAGCGTCAGATTAAGACAGATACCCGCCCGAAAAGTTGCTGCAATTCGATACTCCGGCTCATGGAGTAAAGCGAAGTATGAGCAAAAGAAAATCCTTCTTGAGGAATTTATCAAAAAGAAAGGCCTTCGGATCACAGGGCAGGACATCTTTGCGCGTTATGATCCTCCTTTTCAGATTCCGTTTTTCAGAAGGAACGAAGTGCTGTTCGAAGTCGAGTGAACCACGAGTGAGTTAACCTGCGAGAATGTAAGATAAGTATAAGGAGATATAAATAAATTCGTCATGAACAGAGAAACTACTTGGGTGGCGACTTAAACCTTTTATTTGCAGCAGTACTGTAAAAAAGTTTATCCCTATTAAAATTATGAATGGTATTTTTCTCTTTTTAATCTGGCCTATAATACTCTTAATGGTGTTTCTCACTCACCGGGTAAAGCGTCGATTTGTTCTGTGGATATTCATCCTAATTCCGCCGTTGTCTATGCTGAGTCTTTGGTGGATCCCACTGGCAAGGAATACAATGCATTTCATTTGGGTTCCGGCCATCATAGCCATGTATATTTCGATATTTAGTTCCTTCCTGAGGATATGCATAATTGCTATGAACTGGAGCAAAAGATCAACCGAGACGGGACGGATTCGATTCATTAGGCTTGTTCGACCAGTCATGATGGTTCTAATAATAGGTTCAATGGCTGCAAGGGAAAGGCTTGCTAATGAGTTATTTAGTAGATATACCGTAGAGTTTGGACAGAGCATTCAAGAGATATGCGATCTTGAAGGTAAATGTCCAAAAAGCATAGATGGGTGGGATATCGTTGACGAAAATCCAACCTTTTGTGCAAGTGAAAGTTTTGTTACAAAGTTAGGGCGTGAAGCCTCTGTACGATATGAGTATGGAGTTATTGCAGATAGGTTTGAGATTTTCGTAAATTATGGTAATTTGTCAATTTATAATTTTCGAGGTGGAGTAGGAAGAAATCTGAAAGCTCAGGAGAATGGGCAGAGCATTGACATCGAATCAGAGGAGATATTTGATGAAGAAGAACGAAAATTGATAAAGGAAGCTATGGAGGCAAGCAGAGAATATCAGATGAGAAACAATAAGGAATAAGGCATTTGATATAAGTGTGGGAAAACTATGGCCAGTGGGTCTAATGAAGAAGTCCTTGTTCTTTTATTGTTTTCAGTTATTTAATATGTTTAAGTTCTCATCTGATTACTTGAAAATCCAATCATATACTGAAAGGAGCAGCGATATGGAAGAGATGAAACGTGTAAAGGTTCATGGAGAGGATACACGTCACAACAGGAGGGGATTGCTCAAAACAGGGATCTGTGCCGGGCTTGGTTTAGTTCTGAGCGCAGGAAGTTTTTCATGCTGTCCGTGCAGTGCAGACCGCAAGCAGGTCATGCTGGACAGCGATGATTTCTCAATGATTGCTTATTGCTGCCTGGAGTGTGACAAGTGTGACGTCTATATCGCTACGCAGAACAACGATGACGAGCTGAGAGCTAAAGTGGCCAAGGAATGGAAAATGGAGCCCGAAAAGCTATATTGTGACGGCTGCAAGTCGGACAGAACTCCTTTTAACTGTGAAGCAAAGAAGTGTGCTGTCAGCAGGAACCTGCCGACATGCGCGCACTGCGACGATTTTCCATCCTGCGACAAGGAAATCTGGACAAAATGGCCGCCGCTTAAGGAAAAAGTCCAGGCAATGCGGAGTAAACTCAGCACTTAGCCGGCATTTGTTTTTTTTGAAGAAATATTTGCCTGCCGCCGTTACCGGTGGTATCGTGATATGCTGATATGCCCGGTTGCGTAGCCGGGCGGTAATGAGTCAGGAAACACACTTTCTCAGGAGGTTTGTCATGAGTTTTATGCTTCAGAAAACAATTCGCAGGATGTTAATTCCGCTCTGTCTTATGCTGCTTGTGCAGACTTCACTTGTTTGGGCGGCCGAGGACATAACGGGCGAGTGGGAGATGACGATGGATTTCGGCGGCCGGGAGAGCTTTGCCATGCTGACCATTTCCAAAAACGCGGATGGCAGTTTAGCAGGAAAATGGGGCTCGGATGATCTGACCGATGTCAAATTCCAGGATGGAAAGCTCACATTTGTTCGAACAATTCGGTTCGGCGACCAGGAGTTTTCATTGGATTATGCCGGCACACTCAAGGACGGCAAAATTACAGGCACAATGTCGAGCGACCAGGGTGAATTCGACGTCAACGGGGCCAGGTTCAAACCGATGTGCCCAGCACTTGGTCACTGGGACATAAACTTTAACGTCCAGGACCGTCAAATTAACGCCAGGCTGTCGGTCTCCCAAAAGCCGGACGGCACGCTCGACGGCAAATGGAGCCGTGAGGAAGGCCAGCACACCATCTCAAATGTAAAATTCAAGGATGGAAAGCTTACCTATACCCGGCACGTCAAGCTCAACGATTTCGAGTTCGATGTCGACTATGAGGGTGTTATCAAAGGTAATGAGCTGGCCGGAACGATGAAAAGCGACATGGGGGATATACCGGCCAACGGCAAGCGCTTCGGGGCGCCGCTCATCGGAAAGTGGGACCTGACAAGTGTGTCCGATTTCGGTACGCGGCAGAGCATGATGCGTATCAACCCGGACATGACCGGCAGGTATGAGTTCTTCGGCGGCGAGATTCCAATGAAGGACCTCAAGCTCGAAGGCAACCAGGTGACATTCGCTCTGGAAATGGGCTTTGGAGATCAGACCTTCACATTGGACTTCAAAGGTACGCTGGACGGCAAAAACCTCAAAGGTCAAATGAATTCAGACCGGGGCACCAGCGATATAACCGGAAAGAAAATCGAGCAAGCGTCGGCTGCTATCGGGACATGGGAATTCACGAGGGAAACACAGCGAGGTACCCGGACCAGCACGTTGAAGATCAAGCCGGATATGACCGGAACGTACACCTTCCGTGATAATCCAGTGGATGTTAAGGACCTGAAAGTCGATGGAAATAATGTGAGCTTCAAGCTTGAGCTAAGCTTCAACGACAGGCAGTTCACGATGGAATTCAAAGGCAAAGTCGAAGGCAAAATCCTTAAAGGCGAGTTCATCACGCAAAGAGGGGCCCGTGAGGCCATAGGCAAGAAGATTAATTGATAAATCAAATTAACAACAAGGTCAATCGTATGAATTATAAAGAGCGACGATTTGGCAGAGCTCGGCTCTCGTCAATGGTGGCGGGTCTGTTACTCTGCCTTCTGTGCTGTAATATTGCTGCCGCTGATTTTATGGCGGAACTGGCCCGTCCGCACGACGGGCGAAGCATGCGCGCAACGTCCACTCATAAGATAGGGCCGGACGGCAAGCCCGACCCCAACGGCGTGCCCGATCCGAACAGTAATCGTGATAACAGCAGCGTTCCGCCGGGGCAAAAGAAAATCATGCTGGATGTCAAGGGCCCGGGGGTAATCACCCACATCTGGATGACGTTCCTCGGGCCCGAGCCGCACCCCTGGGCAAAGAACGGCTCGGCCAATCACCAGGAAATGCTGCTACGCATGTACTGGGACGGCAGCAAAACGCCCGCGGTCGAGGTGCCGGTAGGCGATTTCTTCGCCAACAGTTTCGGCAAACGCAGCGAAGTGATAAGCCTGCCGGTCGCGGTCGAGGATGCGGATTCCTATAATTGCTTCTGGCACATGCCGTTTCGCAAATCTGCGCGCATCGAGGTTGTTAACCAGAGCGAAAAACCAATCAGCCTGCTCTACTACAACATCGACTGGATTAAGAAAGAGTACATCAGCGACGATATACCGTACTTCTATGCGCAGTACAGGCAGGAATACCCTGTCCAGAACGGCAAGGATTACGTCCTGCTCGATACGAAGGGCAAGGGACACTACGTCGGCACTGTTTTAAGCGTGCGGACGCGAAGCCCCTCATGGTTCGGTGAGGGTGACGAGAAAATCTATATCAACGGTGAACAAAACGCTTCCATCTGGGGCACGGGAACGGAAGATTATTTTCTTTCTGCATGGGGACTCAAGACCACAAGCACGCCGTACTTCGGCGTCCCTTATTTCGACCAGTGGGGCATCGTCGGCGGCCATACCAGCGCCTACCGGTGGCATATCACTGACCCAATTGTTTTCAGCAAGTCAATAAAGGTGACATTCGAGCATTACGGCTGGATGTCGCCGGACGAGAATCCCGAGTACAGGTCCCATAGCTGGAACGAGCGCGAGGATGACTACTCCAGCGTGGCATTCTGGTACCAGACCGGCCGGCCGACTTTCGAGGTCCGCGTGCCGCACGCCCGGCAGCGAAAGCTTCCCAACCTCGACAGAATCGTCGCCGCACGTGAATATACAGCGGACAAATATCACGGCCAAGGTGAGACCGTCGCACAGAATCTGGATATCTACCCAGACGGCCATTTGTTTTACAAGCCTCAAGGGCAGCAAGACGCATGGATCGAGATTCCCTTCGAGATTGAGAAGAAAGAGCCACAGCGACTGCTGCTGGTTATGACGCGGTCTTACGACTACGGCAAATACCAGGCGTACTTAGATGGCGTAAAGCTCGGCGGGGTCATGGACCTATACAGCAGCGAAATCTCAACTCGCGAATATCACCTGCTGGACTTCTGGCCCGAGCCGGACGAGTATAAGCTGCGTTTGGAGTGCGTCGACAAGAATTCGCTCTCCAGCGGCTACTATCTTGGTATCGAATCAGTCCGACTCCGCCGGCGCCGTCCGCGGGTAAGCGAATACCGTCATGATGCTGACAAGGACTGGCGTAAGAATCCTCTGCTTTATGAATAGTCTGCAGTATCAGTGGTCTCTATAAACTTATCCAGGTAGCAGCAATGGTTAAGTAGGAATATGCAAATAGTATGACTTCGTCAGATACAAGCTCTACTTGTTTGGATTAACACCTTAAGGCCGTTATTATCGGAAGTAAATAGGAAAAAAGTCGTTTTCGATCCTGATTCGGTTTTTGCTGGTTTGATATCATGTTTGCATATATGCCTTTTTTGGGGGTTTTTATCGGTTTATTTCGTTTTATGGACGGATTTTCTGTGCTGAAACGGCCATTTTTGTCGATGTACCGATAAAAGGGTTCTTTAGGTTGAGATACGTAGAATTGTTGCTCTTCGTTCTTAGCCGGGGTCAGTATTTTGGAAAGGAATCTACAAATCTGTTTTATGGAGAAAATGCGATGACCTTCAGTAAAAATAAAATAAGAGAATTTGCTCGCCACATAGTAATGACAATTATGATCAATATGATTATAGCTTTGCTTATAGTGGATGCTTTTTTTGTGGACACACCTACGGCAAAATTAGCAGCCGTGGTCCGTATTCCGCTGGCTTTTTTAGTGATGACACTTGCCGTCAACGAGTTGAGGCGAATCTGGAAAGACGTCAGGCATCCGGGTTATTATTTTCTGCTGAGTTCGCCTGTTCTCTGGTTTTTTGAAAACCGTCCCAGAAGACCGAAAAAAGAGAGCGAAACATTACGGTATGAACGGATTATCTCGACTTGGCCGGATACGAGCATCGGCATTGTAACAGAATTATTCGATCCCGAGCGGCAGGAAGAATGCCTGAATAAATTGCTCTATCAAATGCATGCGATGAGAGACAGCCGGCTGGCCACAATTGTGGACAGATTCCGGTATTATCTTGGCGACATTCTCAAATCAGTGGACGATAACGAAAACTACCAGACTTTCAGAGAATTAATGCTGCGATTCTCGTCGTACGGCACCGGAAAGTATAGGCAAACGTACAAGCGTTTTTTAGGCCTGATGTCGGATGTGTACGATCCGACGCTGTCGGAATATTTCGACATGCAGTTTCAGGTGGATATGAGTGAACCGCTGAAAAACACTATCGAGCAGGCGGACAAGACGCACTTATGCGACGTACGGAGAATAGTCGGCAACATAATGGCCGATGATGAGGACGTACACGTATTAGCAAACAGCATCGCCGGAATGCTGCTGGAGCTGGATTGGGACAATCAGCGTGAAATCTGCCATATTATCTTCGACGAAAGTCTCAAGCGTGCTTTCCGTTTTCCCAAGCATTTCGGCATAGAGCTTTTAAGCATCCTCAGCAGGCTGGAGCATAAAATATTCTGGCTGGACGTTCAGGCGTTGCGCAATGTTCTGGAAGAATCGCTGAGCAACGAACGAGAAGGATTAATCAATCTGAATTCGAGAATGTACGGCGAGCTTTGCTCGAAAGTCCTTGCTCCTCTTGACGACGAGACGTTTAACGGGATATGTAATGCCAGGGTGTTTCGGCGACTGAAAAACGATGACGGCAGGGTGAGAATTGAATGCGTCTTACCCGATGGGCAAGTGTGCACCTGCCAGGGCGAGAGTTTGAGTTTTCGAGGTATTTACAGCAAAAACTGCAGCAGAAAAGCAGGCGATAAACTCGCGATGAATCTCATCCCTATTCGACAAGTCGGACGCCCGTTTGCCGTCAAAGCCACTATAGCCCCTCTGCATAACTATGAAAGTGCTACTCAGAGTCCCGGCCGTGGAGCGTTTTTCGAGGATGCAGAGCCCACTGTAGTCAGAGATCTTTACGAGTACATCTCAGCAAAGTCATAAGTAAAGCTTTGCTTTACACGAACACATCGGCCTCGCCGCTTGAATGGACAAGTATAGTCGTGGGCATATCTACCAGAAGGCCGGAGATGCGGTTATAGAGCTCTGTGGATGTTTCAGCTATAACTGTTATGCTACTGCTGGTTCCGTAGTAGTAAATGCACCTATTTAATCACCGGCTGGTTTTTTACTTAACCACTAAAACTACTCATAATCCAAAAAAAACTTGCTCTGGGCGAATATAAAGGGCAGAATATATATCAATTCTATGAAGGCAATTGAAATCGATTCAAATACCCTTTTGTAGGCATAAAAAGGATTTTATGGAAAGCATTGCTATTTTAGCTATATTCTGGCCACCTATAGCCGTGTTTATCAAGTATGGCTTTGGAAAGGAGCTTGGAAAAAACATGTTGTTGACTTTGCTCGGCTTTTATCCAGGTGTTATCCATGCTCTTGGGCTTGTGGGTCCAAGTAATAATGCGAAAAATATGGCCTTACAGGAATCATAGAGATGGAACACAAAACAGGCTGGAAACTCAGGAGCAAAGTGCTTATAGGCTATGGACTTGCGTTATGTCTTATCGTCACTGTGATTGTGTGGTCTTTGATAAATATGACCCGGCTGGGCAAGGCCGCCGAGGCAATCCTCAAGGAAAATTACGGCAGTATCCTGGCTGCTGAAAACATGATCGATTCTCTTGAAAGGCAGGACAGCGCTATTTTGCTGCTGATGTTAAACTATCCCGATGAATCCATCAAGCAGTTCAGAGAAAGTGAAAATCATTTTCTTCTTTGGCTGGGAAGAGCCAAAGACAATGTTACAATTGTCGGCGAAGGAAAGATCATAGACAGCATCGACAAGGGATATTCAGAATACCTAGTCAACTTTTCAAATCTGCAGACGGTAGTTATTTCTGATTCTGCTAAAGCCGCCGAGTTTTATCATGAGACCGTCCTTCCGTCTTTTAAATCGGTCAGAGCGAACTGCATAAAACTGCGGGAAATCAATCAGCAGACAATGTTTGACGCCAGTGATAAAGCCGGTAATGTCGCAACCCGGGCTTTCTGGTCCGTTTTTACCATAGGTTCGATATCTGTTGTTATTGGCTTGGGATTCAGCCTTCTGCTGGCGAATCTTATTGTTAAACCTGTGCATCGGATCATAGAGGCTACGCAAAAAATTTCCGAAGGGGATTACGACGTTGAGGTAAAATCCACTTCGCGTGATGAGCTTGGAGCGATGGCCAAGGATTTCACTATGATGGTCAAAAAGCTCAAGGCCTACAGAGATCTTAATCTCAGGCAGATACTTAGCGAAAAGCATAAAAGCGAGGCGATAATAAGAAGCATCAATGACGGCTTGATAGTGCTTAACAGCGAACTGAAAATCGAGGATATAAATCCCGCCGTAGCACAGGTTTTCGATAAAAGACCCGATGAAATTAAAGACAGGCATTTGCTCGAAATCATTAAGGACGAGAATTTATTCAATTACGTCAAGCAGGCCTTCGAATCGGAAAACGTTTCTCAATCCGAAGATGAGAATGATAATATTCTCACAGTTGATAAAGGTACTTTGCAGCAGCATTTTCTTTTCTCTGTAACGCCTGTCCTTGCGGGGGAAGACGCTATTGTAAGTATGGTCTTATTGCTGAAGGACATTACCCGTCTTAAGGAGCTGGACAGACTCAAGAGCGAATTTGTAATGGCGGCTTCGCACGAGCTGAAAACACCGCTGACCAGCATCGGGATGAGCATATCACTGCTGAAAGAAAAACTGACGGACAAGCTCGGCTCGAAGGAAACCGAATTACTTAACGCCGCCGACGAGGAAGTCCAAAGATTAAAAGCCTTGGTAAGCGACCTGCTCGATATTTCAAGGATCGAGGCGGGTAAAATGGAGATGGATTTCGATTCTGTTTCAGTTGAATTACTCCTGGAGAAATCGGTTGGCCTTTTGAAAAAACAGGCCGATGAAAAATCAGTCGATTTGTCATATACTCTGGCCGGTGATTTACCTTCGGTCAAAGTTGACGTAAATAAAATCACGTGGGTACTGACCAACCTTATTTCAAATGCACTTCGGTACACACAGGCCGGCGGCTATATCAGGCTTTCCGCCGAGCAGGTAGTTTCACAAATTCATTTCTCGGTGAGTGACAACGGGGCCGGAATACCTTACGAATACCAGTCACGAATATTCGACAAATTCGTCCAGGTCAAAACACAACAATCTCCGGGCGGCAGCGGTCTCGGCCTGGCTATATGCAAGGAAATTGTTCGAGCGCACGGCGGAACTATCTGGGTAGACTCGCAACCCGGCGAAGGAAGCACTTTTACGTTTACTATTCCTACGGCAGTATGATTTAATAGGAGAAATGCTATGAAAGCCAACAAAATATTAATTGTCGATGATGAGAAAAATATTCGAATGACCATCTCCCAGGCGCTGGAAGATATGAACGTTGAAATTGATACGGCCGTGAGCGGCGAAGAGGCTTTGTCGAAAATCAAAGAAACCGATTTCGGACTGGTACTTCTTGATTTAAGCATGCCGGGAATAGATGGTATCGAGGTGCTCGAAAAACTCAGCGAAGAACGCCCCGATATCCGGATAATAATGATTACCGCTCACGGAACGATTGATTCTGCGGTGGACGCCATGAAGCTGGGCGCCGTTGATTTTATACAGAAACCTTTCACACCCGATGAAATCAGGGATCTGGTATCAAAGGTAATTCGAAAAGAAACATCGGCGGTAGAAAAGGAGAAAGATTACGACTCCTGCCTGGAGCTTGCGAAAAAATGCGTTGCAGACGAACACTATGAAGCCGCGGCCGAACACGTCAAAAAAGCTATATCTCTGGATTCGTCCCGGCCCGAAGCCTTCAACTTTCTCGGTGCTCTTTACGAGAAACAGGGCGACAAGCTGGAAGGTCAAAAGAACTATCGTACCGCGCTTTCTCAGGACCCGTCCTATAAGCCCGCTCAGGATAATTTAAGTCGTTCCACCGGAGCGAAACCTGACGCCGAACAGAAGATTTTCATTGATAAACAGACTTCAATCTGAATGACGGGCGGGAAAAATGGCTGAAGCGAAGAATCTATATATAATTATAATCGGCTGCGGAAGGCTCGGCTCGTTTCTTGCAAACAAATTAAGTAACGAAGGGCACAGCGTAGTCGTCATAGATATTAATTCGAGCTCTTTCGATTCTCTTGCTCCCGACCAGTTCAGCGGTTTTCAGGTAGAAGGCGACGCCACGGAGCTGGCTACTCTCAAACAGGCAAAGCTGGACAAAGCCGACGTCTTCATCGGGGCGACACACGATGAAAACGTTAATATAATGGCGGCGCAAATTGCCAAAAACACATTCAACGTTCCCAAGGTTTGGGTCAGAATCCTCGATCCCGGCAAAGAGCCTTTCTGTTTAGCGACAGGTCTCGGGTGTATATGCCCGACTATCATCGCCGCAGAAAAAATTATGACATTACTTAAAGAAAAATAACCATATACGGTAATAACTGATATGAAAACTTTAATAGTAGGCGGCGGAAAAATTGTATATTTCCTGGCAAGAGCCTTTTTTTCCAAGGGCTACAATGTAACGATAATTAATCGAAAAAGAGAAGAATGCAGTTGGCTTGCCAGGCGGTTGAAGGCGACGGTTGTCTTCGGCAACGCAACCGATCCGCAAATCTTAAAGGAAGCCCGGACTTCATCTATGGACGCCGTGCTCGCCGTCACTCCTAACGATGAAGACAATCTGGTTATTTGTCAACTGGCGAAATTAAACTTCGGCATCCAAAGAACTCTCGCTTTGGTTAATGATCCTGACAACGAAGAAGTATTTCAACAGCTTGGCGTTTCAACGGCATTTTCAACGACACACATAATATCGTCCATTATAGAGCAAAGAACTGGTTTGGAGGAAATTGTAGGACTCTTTTCCGTTGCCGAAGGAAAAGTAAATGTCACTGAGGTAACTTTGTCGGAAAATTCTCCGGTTCTTGGTAAATCTCTAATGGAGTTAAAGCTTCCTGAAAATTCACTGATAGCCTGCATTCTGAGAAACAAAAAGCCAATAATCCCAAGAGGTACAACAAAGCTGAATATTGAAGACCGCCTGATAACAATTACAATGCCCGAGAACCACGGTGAAGTGCTGAAATTTCTGACCGGCAGCAACGTGTAAAAAAGATATGCAAAAGGGACGGATAATTTTAAATTCATACCTGAATATAATTCACTATACCGGCTTCATGCTTATGTTGGCCAGCGTGCTGATGCTTTCACCTCTTTTGTGCCTTTTCTTTTGGCCCGAGGAAGTTAATTTGACAATCGCATTTCTCATGCCCGCTATGGCGATGTTATTTATCGGATTTCTTTTGTGGCTACTGTTCAGAGATAAAAACGGCCGTTCTCTTGATATTCAGCAAAGTGCGGTCATTGTTGTTTTAAGCTGGCTAACCGTCTGCCTCTTTTCTGCATGGCCGTTTATGGCGACACAGGAGCTGAATTTTACGCATGCCCTTTTCGAATCCGTCAGCGGCTGGACTACAACCGGCCTTTCAGTCGTTGATGCGGAACATTCGAGCCATCTTATATTACTGTGGCGAAGCATTATGCAATGGGCCGGTGGAGCGGGACTGGCAATTATCATGCTTGCAACGATCGTCGGGCCGAGCGGGCCTGCTTTGGGCATCGCCGAAGGCAGGAGTCAGCAGCTTGTTCCTCAGGTGCGTCAATCCGCCAAGATTGTAATGGTTATTTATGCAGGTTACGCTGTTATGGGAACGATAGCGTATTATCTCGCAGGAATGGATATTTTTAACGCCGTCAATCATACTTTTACGGCTATTTCTACAGGTGGATTTTCAACAAAAACAGACAGTATAGGTCATTGGAATTCTCTTTCCGTTGAAGCGGTAACGCTGCCGTTAATGATTCTGGGCAGCTTGAATTTTTTAACTGCTTACCTGCTGCTGCACGGTAAAACCAAAGCGGCATCCAGGAACGGCGAAGTTCGTTTGATGCTCTTGCTGGTTCCTGTATGCTCGGTTGCTCTGTTTTTTCTTGTCTGTACGAATTTGTATCCGACCTTGTCAAAAAGTGTTCGAGTTGCCGTCTTTCAAACCGTCACGGCCCTGACCACCACCGGTTTTTCCACTGTCGGCTATGGTGACTGGAACTCATTCGGTGTGCTCATGCTTATAGTGCTGATGCTTATCGGCGGTGGGACCTGCTCAACTGCTGGAGGTATTAAACAATATAGAGTTTATGTATTGTATAAATCTTTGATTTGGCAGATTAAGAGCTTTTTCTTGCCACGAACGGCCGTTACGGAAAACTACATCTGGCAGGGAGAACAAAAAGACTTTATCAGCGATGCAAGAATCAGGCAAATTGGTACATTCGTATTTCTATATCTGGCTACCTTCCTGGTCGGAAGCCTTGTCATTGCAGCAACCGGTGTCGGTCTCAAGGAATCATTATTCGAATTTGCATCTGCTTTGGGAACGGTGGGCTTATCCGTCGGCGTAACAGGCCCGGATGCCTCACCGGCTATCCTCTGGACGGAAATCGCCGGAATGCTTCTGGGACGCCTGGAATTCTTCGTCATAATCTCAGGTATAATGAAAATGATGAGAGATTCTTTCAAGTTTTTACGTGTATAGTAAAATACTTTGAATAGTAATCTCATCGTCGAAAATACTGCCGGAGTACCTGCAATGGCATTGAATACAATTTAAGACTCCTGCAAATGTGCTGAACTGGTTTCCCTTTTGGTCCATGTACAATCCTTATTGATACATCAAAGTACGGACAGAACATCCACACTCCGATTAGTCCTTCAGCATTTTGACGGCTTCGTCCACACTCGCTCTCTGGTGAACTATTTTGCTAAGGGCCTGGACCATCTTGGTTGGATTTTTATGCTGGAATGCGTTTCGGCCTATCGATATACCTGTTGCGCCGGCATGCAACGCACCTTCAACCATCTTGAAAATTTCCTCGTTGCTACCCATTTTCTCACCGCCGGCAATTACGACCGGCACAGGACAACCTTCGACGACTTCGGCAAAACTCTCGATGCTGCCGGTATATACGACCTTAACAATATCGGCGCCAAGCTCAGCTCCTACGCGTGCTGCATGTTTTACATTGTTAACGTCATACTCATCCTTAATTTTTGCTCCACGGGTGTACATCATCGCCACCAGCGGCATTTGCCACTCTAAGCAGCGTTCACTGATTTGCCCTAATTGACGGAGCATCTCTTTGTCGGTATCGGCTCCGAGATTTATATGCACCGAGACGGCATCGGCTCCCAGCTTGATCGCCTCTTCGACGGTGCATACCAGCTCCTTGGCATTCGGATCGGGGCTGAGTGACGTTCCACCGGAGAGGTGTATAATCAATCCTACGTCCTTGCCCGTGCCTCGATGACCGGCCCTGACGATACCTTTATGCATCAGAATGGCGTTTGCGCCGCCGGAGACGACGTTACTGACCGCCGTCCGCACGTCCGCCAGACCTTCGATCGGCCCGACTGTTACACCGTGATCCATCGGAATAATTACCGTTTTGTGTGAATTGCGGTCGATTATCCTTTCAAGTCTTATCTTCTTGCCTATCATTATGAAATCTCCAAACAAGGATTCTTCACGTAGAATCTACCCTCACTCGTCCAAAAAGCAAGCAAAAAAACCGATGGAGCGAGATATATTAATGCAAACGAGTTTTAATTCTTTTCGGCGTGTCTTTCAATTCTTACGGCCGGTTGGTTATGTGATTGGGATGTGATTTATTATATTTATATCGTTTGGCGGCAGCTCATTCATAGCGTCGCAGAGCGAGATTTATGATGCGGTCGATTAGCTGCTCGTAGGTCAGCCCGCTTTTCTCCGCCGCTTCAGCTACTTCCTCGCCGTATGCGAGATCAGGATTGGGATTGGCTTCGAGGATAACGACTTTGTTATCGTCTGTAAGCCTCAGATCGATCCGGCCGTAATCCCGTAGTTTAATGACACGAAAGACTTTCTTGCAAACGTGACCGATGTTCTTCATGGTCGTCTGGTCCAGCTCAGCGAAGCCGAATTTGATATTCCATTTCTTCCTGTACTGCTCATTCCACTTAACACGGTACGTCGCAAGTTGTGGCCCTGCGCCGGCATCGGAATCGAAAGAACACTCTCGGGGCGGAAGAACGGTCAATCTTTTATTGCCCAAAATACTCACGTACAGCTCTCGACCCTCGATATACTCCTCGGCAATCGCCGGCTGCTCCCACCGCTCATGCATAAAACGCGCACGCTCCTGAAGTTCTGTAACATTGCTGACTAACGAGGCGTTGGAAATCCCCTCCGAGCTGTCTTCCAAAGCCGGCTTAACAACCAGCGGATATCGTACGGTTTTCGCGCTGGGAATCCTGCGATCCCGAGGCAGGGAGAAAAAACGCGGAACGCGGATCTTGTGCAGGCTAAGCAGTTCCTTGCACAATCGCTTATCACGGCACAGCATCAGCCCGGCGGCACCGGCGCCCGTAAAGGGAACACCAGCCATTTCGAGAAGTGCCGCGATGTTTTTGTCCATCTGCCGGTCTCCTTCGAACGCCTCGGTAAGATTGAAGACCAAATCAGGCTTGTAATCCGCAAGCGTCTTGACGATTGCCCCGATGTCGCTTACAGCACCGAGAACAGATACCTCGTACCCAAGGTTCCGCAGAGCTCCGATGACATGGTGCTCCGTAGTTGGAACTTCAGGGTGATCCTCAAAATTGGGATCGTCAGTTGTAATCTCTGCTGCGTCAACCAAAACCGATATTTGTAGTTTCTTTCTCATTGACGTGTGTATCTCCTGAAGGGCTTGAGTGTATTACCTGCGATCGCCGTTAGTAGAGCAGTAAGACCAATGATGTTGTCCGTCTGGTCGGGCTTAGCATACAGATCAAGTGCATCGCAGCGATTGACCAGGTTATTGATCAACTGGCGAATATCATACTTTCGGTGTCCGGTCCACCGTGAAACGCTGTCCACAAGCTCGCGGCGGTGGTGACGCAGAATTTTTGAAGCCTTCAGGGGAGAGGAGTCACCATGTTTTAAAGTGAACAATGTTTTAAGACTGTCATCATAAAATCCCTGAAATTCACTGCCAAGCGCCTTTCGCTTACGTTCGTAATGAGTAGCGAGCGTTGAAGTCATCCGCGATGCCGACCATGGCGGATGCTCTTGTACCGTGTTCACAGGCGGTTGGTTTGCAATCCTTTTCATAAGACTGTCCACATACCGCAACTTTTTTATGACGGGCCAACCCTGATACTTTTGCTCCCAGTGGCTATTCGGCGTAAGCCAGACGGCAAATGTCTCAGCAAAGTCCTCGTCAGGGTGTGACTGGGCATAATTGTCTTCCAGGTGTATCACATAGCGCCTCGAATATGGCTGAAAATAATAGGAACCCGAATACCTTGCTGAGAACAAGCCGAATAATTCTCGCCATCGGGTTTTCTTGTACAACTCGTAGGCGTAGTTCAATGCGTGTCCACATTCATGACGCAGCAACCTCATACAAGAGTCTTCAGTGCCTCCTTCAACCTCGTAGAGCATCTTTTTCTCAATGTTCTTCAGTCGCGGGTGTGCAAGACAGAAAGGAATTCCAATAATTGGGACTCTTTCCGGGCAGAACCACTCATCGGCAAGATAACATGAGGGATGAAAGTTTATTCCCCTGGCGTCCAATTCTTCGTACAGCCGCTCTATGGGTGGATCGAGTTCGGAACCTGGGATTTGTAAGTGGAGATCACGGACGCGTATTTGCAGGATCTCCTCGTCTGAGAGCTTGTCCCAGTCTTTTAATTTTCCCATCTTTGCCATAGATGAGTCTTTCTTTGCTCTAACGACTCGAAGCTACCTGCGAGTTTTCGAGTCAACCACGTATCCGGGCTTCATAAAACATCCTAAAATGGCTTTCATAACATAAACACGCTTATATGACAAGAGTTTAGGCTCACAAATAACAGCCGGTTTGAAAATGGCCTGGCCAGAAGTTGTCGAAGCCAAAACAAAAACCCCGCGAGAAACGCGGGGTTAAATAATGATTATCACTACTCGAGATATTTACTCCTGGGGAAGGCGCATTTTTTCATAAAACTCGGCGTATTTGTCTTTGTCCTCTGTTTTTCGATATGCTATCGCCGAACGGGGATGCTCATTCAATATGCCGGTGATGAAATAGGGTATTATATAGCCCCATTCAATCTCGTCGCGCATCGGTATCATGTAATCCTGTATCACTTTCAAAATCGGGGTAAGGTTGAATTTCGGATTTTTCAGGAAACCCACCAATAATTCGAGGCAGCAATTGCCGGGCCCCCGGCCGATGCCGGATAGCGAGCCGTCAACGTAATTGGCATCATGAATTATTGCTTCGATTGTGTTGGCGTAAGCAAGCTGCTGATTGTTGTGGCAGTGAATGCCGATCGTCTTGCCGGGCAGATGCTCTTTATAAAGTTTGACCATATATTCTATCTGCTCGCAATACAACGCCCCGAAACTATCGACCACATAGACCACGTCAACGGGCGTCTTTGCGAGCTGGTCCAGCGCCTCTACCAGGTCCGGCTCTATCTCTTTTGAGATGGCCATGATATTGCAGGTCGTTTCGTACCCGAGATCGTGACATTTATTTATAAGCTCGATGGCACTGTCGATGTACTTGACATAGGTAGCGGCCCTGAACATATCGACCGGACTTTCGTCCGCCGGGGCGAACTGCTGCTCTTTGACGCGGTACGAGTCCACCATAACGCTGATTTTTATGTCCGATTCGACGCCGTCAATGACTTGCCTTATCTTATCGTCATCGCAGTATTTCCATGCCCCGTAATCTTGCGGTGGGAACAATTCTCTGCTGCTCCTGTAGCCGAATTCCATGTAGTCGACGCCGCTTTTGGACAGCGCCTGGTAAACCGCACGGACAAAATCATCCGTGAAGTAGTGATTGTTAATTAGCCCACCGTCTCTGATTGTGCAATCGAGTACTTTGATTTGTTCTCTATACATATTCTAACCTTAAATTAATATCCTCTAAAGTTTATCTAATACTTTTTCCACCACTTCAGGAGCGACCTCGACAGCATATTGTCCATCGTGACTATAAACCTCACCTATTTTACGAATTAATACGAATCTCGGCCATTTGTTTACCGCCTTCTTGTCGCGTTTTATCAAATCGATCAAGTCCTTATCGGCCAAATCCTTCGGCAATGTTACCGGGACATTGAGCTTTCGAAGAATTTGCCGGATTCTCTCGAGCCTGTCCGGTTCGGCCAGTTGCATTTCAATCTCGATCAGACCGGCGGCAATAATACCGATAGCGACGGCTTCGCCGTGAAGAAGCTCGAAACCGCTGGCCGCTTCAACCGCGTGCCCGATGGTGTGGCCGTAATTAAGAATCCTCCTGAGGTTTTGCTCGCCCGGATCGGCCTCGACGACATGGCCTTTTATTTTGCAGTTCCATTGGGCCACTTTTTCCAGCACATCCGGCTTTCGCTCAAGAACCGCATCGAGATTGCTTTCAAGAAAATCGAAATATTCGCTGTCGGCGATAATCGCGTGCTTTACGGATTCGACAAGCCCGGCGCGGTATTGCCTGTCATCCAGTGTCGCGAGAGTTGCTACATCGATATAAACAGCGACAGGGTGCCAGAACGCACCGAAGGCATTCTTGCTTATGCTGGAATCGACTCCTGTTTTTCCACCGACAGACGAATCGGCCTGCGCAACGGTAGTCGTTGGTATCTGAAGGACCGGCACGCCTCTTTTGAAAACGGCCGCTGCAAATCCGGCAATGTCGCCGACCGTTCCGCCGCCAAGAGCAACAACGAGCGTATCTCTGCCGAGATATGCTTTTTCCATCGCCTCTATTATAGAGACTGCCGTATCTACGTTCTTCGAAGTTTCTCCGGCAGGGCTTATGATGAAAGTGGGAACATCCCTTTGCCCCAGGAGCTTCTGCAGATGGCCCGCCGAGACTAAATTCTCATCGGTCACGATAAATTTGCTGTATTTACCGAAATCGGCTTGTATTTGGGGCCATAGCGAGCCGATGATCTCCGTGCCGATTCTTATCGGGTAACCGCCCCCGGGCGAAGCCGGAATTTTAATCTCTTGCTCTAACATCATATAGAACCATATACACAGAAAACCCAGGTTTTACAGCTCATAGCACTACCAAATCGTGTCCAATGCTACAATCCTGGGTTTTATCAACGACTTAAACCGGATTTAATAATCGATTTATGCGAAATTTGCAACATTAAATTGTAATATCAAATTTACACACAAATATTCTGAACTATGAGTAAATTCTTGCATATTTTACTACAAGGAACAGGCTTTTATCATTCGAATCTGGTATTTTCGCGAAAAAATTCATATTTTCGGGTAAAAAATAAACCACCTGACCGTCCTATTTGCAGACGATCGATTGTCAAAACCAAGTAAATCAAACGCGTATGATTGAAGATAGACTGCTAATATGGAGATGTAAAAAGGGCAGTAGAACTGCATTCAAGCGCATCTATGAAAAGTACGAGGGCGACCTGCGTACCCTGGCGGCTAATCTCGTAGACGACAAAACCGCGGCCGAAGATGTTGTGCACGATGTCTTCCTCTCGCTGCTGCGAGTCGTGGGCAGATTCGAGCTTCGAAGTAGTCTGGCTGGATATCTCAAGACAAGTATTGCAAACAAGGCTCGGGATTATCGACGGAAGAAACGGCCGCAAACAGTCGCGGCCGGCGCAGCCGAGCATGTAGCGGCGGATGACAATGGACCGGTCCATTTGGTCGTTCAGAGCGAATTATTGCAGCAAGTCGGTTCGGCGATGAGTCGGCTCCCTTACGAACAGAGAGAAGCGATTGTGCTCTACCTGCACGGGCGAATGAAGTTCAAGGCCATTGGTGAATTTCAGAAAGTTTCGACCAAGACGGCATATAAAAGGTACAGAGCTGGATTGAATAAGTTGAAGTCATTACTAAACAGTGAGTTTGAAAAATGAAACCTGTAGAAAGAATCGAAAAACTGATTAAAGAGAGATGTTACAAAGCCAGTACCAAGACTTACGACAAGGCTCTTGGAAGTTTTCTGCAGGCGGTGGATGATCATTTAAAATACAAAGCGGCTCCAAACGAGCTGAAACTATGGAGAAAAATCATGAACAGTAGAATAACAAAATTAACCGCCGCGGCGGTGATAATGATTGCAGTGTACATTGTTATCCATCAATCCGGAGGTTCGATTGAAAACATCACATTTGCACAAATAAGGGAGAATATGAGAGCAATGCCCTGGCTGCATGCCGTGGCGGAAGTCAAGCAAGCAGCAGGGACGGAAATGATCGACATCAGATGTGAAGTCTGGCTTTGCATCGAACGGAAACTGTCGGCTCTTAAGGACAGCAGCGGTAAAGTCACATTCCAGAACGAATTGGAACACATCTTCCAAGCTTACGACCCTAACACCGAGACAATCACGATTCCTCCACGCGACAAGAGGCTGAGCTGGAACAAGAATCTCTCCTCTGTGGTGGATGTTCCGGGAGCGATAATTAAGGTATTTGAAGAGGCCGGAGAGAAGGTCGTACGGGAAACCGGCAAATACAAGGGCAAAGACGTGCTGATTTTCAAGACGAGTGCTCTGCTTGCGGTGACGGGCCAAATAAGCGACGACATGGATATGAAGGTCGAGATGGCCGTCGATGTCGAGAGGCAAGTCGTTGTCTTCATTACCCAGAAGGCTTTCGACAAGGACGACAAGCTGACCGAGGAGGTGAACATTCATATTGACTACTCCGAAACAGGACCTGAGACTATCTACGAAGTCGGCGTGCCCAGGTCGGCGAAGATCGTCCGCGACGAAAAAGAAGAGGAATAAACCGCCTACGACCAGGCTTTTGCAGGAGCGATCTCAATGGTCGACGGCAAGGAGAACAGGCTCGAAGCTCGTGATCTTGTGATAGCGTATTGGTAAGTACAAACCCCGAAGAATTACGATCAAATGGCGATATCATATTATCTCCGGAAATTGATACTTTGAGTAGCATTGATAAGACTCAGACGATGATTTTGAGTATATAAATTTAACTCTTGCTTTTGGAACTGCCTGCTGCTATATGTTTGGATTATGGATAAAATTGGCCGTTCCAATAGCAGCGAGAAACATCGACCAGGCTGGCGAGCAAATTAAATCCGCCCGGGCGGCGGGCGCAGATATAATTGAGCTGCGAACCGATTACCTTGAGAACCTTACTGTTGATTTGGTTAAGGAACTGATTGCCGAGGTCAAAAGCGCCGGCGATAAAAAGCTTCCTGTAATTGTAACCTGTCGTGACAAAATGCAGGGCGGGGCGATTGATTATCCGCAGAAGCTGCGAGTGGAAGTCCTGACAGCCGCCCTGAAAGCCGGAGCGGAATTTATCGATTTTGACAATAAATTGAAGCTCGAATTTCACGAATCCAAGATTACCAGTGATGCAAGACTACTTGCCTATCGGGAGCTTGATGAGGCACTTGGTCTTATCTCGATGATTCATTTTGAGCTTCGTGACATTCGCACGGACAAAAACACGCATCACGGCCTTGCCGCTTTGCTCAGACAGACGAACTATAGCAGGCTTGCAGGCTATTATGACATCAATGACACTGAGCTTATGGCTGTCGACCCGGCCATGCGGCATGTTGCTGTGGGCCGAACTATAGAAGGTTCGGCTGCCTCCAAAAGTATCGTGAGCAGATTCGAGATAGAGATACTGGCTCAACCGAGGATTCTGGAGTTCTTAATGAATACATCTGGCATGTGGGAGAGTTTTTTCCCGAGTTGGCTTCATTGTGACGAACTTTCGGTGGAAATCGAGCAATGTCGTGAAGTTTTACAAAAAGCGAGGTACATCGGAGTAGTTGATTAAGGAAGGCATGTATGCACTGAACTGGACTCGACTTTCATGCCACGATTTTGCCGAGAACCAAGTTCGGCATAAGTTATTTGCTTTGACTTCAATAATGGCAATTTCCTCATGCAGCTCACATTACCCAGGTCAGTGAAACAGTGGTCGCTATGAATGCTCAGAGACAAGCTTATAAAGTATAGGAGCCAAGGTAGTCAGCCATTACTGCTACTTGATATTTCAGATGACGGAAGTGGCTGTACCTCAGACTCTCTTTCGGGAAATCATAAACCGAATCCAGCAGTTGCGTTTTTTTTGATAGTACCTGCGAGGCCGGGATGATGTGCGGAACTTTTGAAAACCGGTTTCTGGAATGGAGGGCAACAGTAGCAATCTGCCAAAATGGTAGAAAAAAACGGGTTCTCGACACACGTGTTTGACTTTTTGGCGGCTTCTCCGAGACGGTATGCTGAATCTACTGGAATTACCTTGTAATTTAGATGGGATTATGGTATTACGAAACTTAAAGTTTTTACACGTGTTTCAATGAAGTGTATATAGGAAATCCCAGATTATAGAGCTTGAATTGAGCAAGAGTGTCTCAGGAAAAGTGTGTCCATGCGTGTAAGAAATGCCGTTTATGAAGTCAAATGGTAAATCTCGGATCAGTGAAAGGAACATGAAATGAAGCAAGTATACAGATTGCAGATTTTGCTTATTGTTGTAATGGTGTGTACAGTGTTCTGCATTGCGGGGGGAGGCTGCACTTCCAGCCCGCCGTTCAAGCCGGTCGAGGATATACCAGAAGGAAAGGGGGTTTTGTATGTGTATCGGCCCTGGGAATTCGCTGGCTCTGCCCTAAGCTACGTCGTGGTTGCCGACGGCACTATCCTCGGTGAAGCCCGGAACGGCGGCTACATGTACAGGCTTGTAGATGCCGGAGAGGTGGAGTTGATGGCGCGGATGCGAACGACGACCATCTTGGCAGTTGATGTGAAGAAAGGGCAGGAAACATACGTCAAGGCAGGCTTCAAAGCTGGCCCAAGAACGATAGGAGGCCCAGACGCAGCCCTGATAATTATGCCTCCGAATCAGGCTCGAGAGCAGATCAAATCGTGCAAGCTAAAGTAAGGCCAAAGGACGCTCAGTAGTGGCTGTGCCGGTTTGTAATTATGGTTGACCCTGATCCACGCAGGGGCGTCTCGGTCATGCGTTGGCCTCTCGCGGTATCTTGCTGACACGCAGAACAAGCTAGCGCCTGTCAGAGATTGGCAATACAGGAAGGAACTAAAACGATGCGAAAATTCCGAATAGGTTACGTGCTCTATCTTGTTCTTACGGTACTGCTCCCGATTCTAGGTTGCGGATCCCCACCCCTTGAGGCTGTGCAGAACAACGATATTGTCAAACTGGAGTCACTGTTGGACAAAGGTACCGACGTGAACACGACACTGGGATCGCTCAACTCAACGCTTTTGTACGAGGCTTCCTTTCGTGGTCACAGTCAGATGGTTGAAATGCTTCTCGATCGCGGGGCTGATGTAAACGCAAGAACAAACGAAGGAGCGACGTCGTTGTATGTGGCGGCACAGAACGGCCATCTGGAGACCGTCAGGATTCTCTTGGCGAATGGGGCGGATATTGAAACTGGGTTCAAATCGCGGACGCCCTTGCATATTGCAGCCCAGAATGGACATCCTCAGGTAGTCCAACTGCTTATCGAGAATGGCGCTGATATAAGCGCCAAGACCCGGGATGCCCACACGGCCCTGGCACTGGCTGCGCAGTGGGATCGCAAGGATGTGTTCTTTGCGTTCATGGAGGCTGGTGCGGAACTTGACACAGACACCGACGATCCTGAGATCGCTGCCAGAACCTACTTGCTTGCCGCAGAATTCTATGAGGAGGGAAGGAACCCAAGAATGGCCGTAGAGTGCTATCGGAAGGCAATCCCGAAATGTGTGAAGATGATCAAGAGGTGCAGTGGGCTTGCAATATTGGCAGATCCCAGAATTGGTGGTGAGCGACGAGCATGGTGGGTTGGCGTGATCGAGAGTGCTTATGACGTGAGTTCCGACCATTCCTTGGCGATGAGTATATCAGGTAATCTTCAGGAATATAAGAGGGCCCGGGAGGGGATCCGTACAGCAAGGCAGATATTGGAGATAACTAAAGAAGTGAAACTTGAGGTCGAGGATGCGAGCTCAAGGAACGAGAGCGAACGACAGGCTCAGATGGCTGACAATTGGGCAGCAGCGGTCTGGGCATGCAAAGCGAAGATATTGGAATTGTCCATAGTAGAGTAATGGCTCTATTTGGTTATATATATTTCGCCGCTCCACTTGTTTTTGTAACGTTGTCTTACAGGCCGGAGGTTATCATAATTGCTTCGGTCTCGGGTTGTTTCTCAAGTTACTCAAGGCCTTTCTCCACACTCCTGCCTGTTTGGTGGTTCATTATGTAGCATTATTCGTTACAAGATAAATTCAAGGTTTGTTTGTCGTCATTGATTTTTGCTCTTGCATTCAGGACTGCTCGCTGCTATATACCTTGATTATGGAAACAAAACTGGCCGTTCCCATAGCAGCGAGAAATGTCGACAAGGCCGGCGAGCAAATTAAGTCCGCCCGGACGGCGGGAGCTGATATAATCGAGTTGCGAACCGACTACTTAGAGAACCTTACTGTTGATTTGGTTAAAACGCTGATTGCCGATGTCAAAATCGCCGGCGAAAAAAAGCTCCCGATAATCGTAACCTGCCGGGACAAGCAGCAGGGCGGTGCGATTGATTATCCGCAGAAGCTGCGAGTGGATGTCCTGGCGACGGCCTTAAAAGCAGGGGCGGAATTTATCGACTTCGAGTACGAAAATTTTCTCTCCATCGAAGGGCAGGAGAAAATCAGGCTGGCGTTGTCGCAAAGCTCAAAAGGCCGGTTGATCCTGTCGACACATAACTTCGAGACAAAATTCGACAACATCGGAAAATTGTATCGTAAAATCTTAAATGTGTGTCCGATTGCAATACCCAAGCTAATCTACGTCGCCAATCACATAAACGATTGCTTCGACGCCTTTGATTTGCTGCACCAGACGAGTGCCGAGCGAATTATCTTCTGCATGGGCGCCGGCGGTCTTATCAGCAGAATCCTCGCTAAAAAGCTCGGCTGCTTTCTGACCTTCGCAAGTATCGACGAGCTGAACGCCACAGCACCGGGCCAGTTGACAATCAAGGACCTCAAAGAATTGTATCGCTACGATTACATAGATGCCGAAACCAGGCTTTATGGTGTTATCGCCGATCCGGTCGGGCACTCGCTCAGTCCGGCGATACACAATGCCTGCTTCGGCGACAGACAGATGAACAAACTCTATCTGCCGCTGTTAGTGGAAGGGAGTCGGCAGGAATTCGACTCTTTCCTGCATCACGCCCTGATTCGAAAGTGGCTGAACTTCCGCGGCTTCAGCATCACGATCCCGCACAAGCAAAATGCCCTGGCTTACGTTCGGGCAAGCCGTGGCTACATCGAGCCGCTGGCGCAGAAGATAGGGGCGGCGAATACACTGCTCGTCGGCCCGGACGGCAAGCTGGAAGCCTACAACACCGATTACGCCGGCGCGCTGGATGCTATCACCGCAGGGATGAAAATTTCCAAAGCCAAGCTTAAAGGTCTGCCAGTCGCAGTGGTCGGAGCCGGCGGCGTCTCGAGGGCAATCGTCGCCGGGCTAAGCGACGCCGGGGCACAAATCAAAATCTACAACCGCACCGTCGAAAAAGCCCAAAAGCTCGCCGCAGAATTCAATTGCGAGTTCGCACCGTTGGACGACTTAAAGAATCTCGAAGCAAAATTGCTGATAAACTGCACCAGCATCGGAATGTACCCGAATGTAGATGCAACGCCGGTTCCGAAAGAATCTCTTAAAAGAGGAATGGCGGTCTTCGATACCGTTTACAATCCCGCCCGGACACTGCTGCTGGCCGAAGCGAAGAGAAAAAGGATGAAAAACATCGACGGCATTTCAATGTTCGTAAACCAGGCCATGGCACAATTCAAACTCTTCACAAACCAAGAAGGCAACTCGGACCTCATGCGAAAGGTCGTCTTGGAGAATCTTTGATGTCAGCGAAGCAAAAGCAGATAATCGTTGACAAAGATGCGTTTATAGGAATTAACATCAGTGACCTCTGTAATTTTGCAAAGAATCACCTCGTGTTAGGTTGTGATGCTTTGTTGTATGAATGTGCTACAACATCTGAGGCAAGGCGTATGGAGATGTTATCTCGCTACAAAAAGCTTATTCAGGCAGGTGCATACTATTGTTCTTGTAGTATAGCGTTCATACAGGGCGAAAGTAAGAAATGTTTACCGTATCCCTGGTTTCTGCCTGATTTGGATGCAACTAAACAAATCCGGATAGGAGAAAGACGTCCGGAAGACTTGCCTGATTTGACTACGTATGGCGAAATATCTCAGCAGCGTTATAAAGTTGCGAAAGCATTTTTAAATGTAGTCAATAAGATCAAAAAAAGAATTGATATAGAGGTTCCTTATGTTGGTAAGGTTATTAAACAACTACCTGTAGATAAATATGAGCGGTTTCGAATATTGTTCGAGTCTATTGATAAAAAGGATCTGCATCAGATGTGTGTGGATTCTTTTCCTCCAGATTGGATTAAAAATGGAAGTAAATTCTGCTTGTCAACCGAATGGATGAGTTGGCAACTAATACGCTTAACCGATGTAGTTGTCCAGGACTATAATTACCTGAGTCAATTAGGAGGTGGACCAGGGGTAGAAAGAGCTGAGCACGATTATCAGGATATTGAATATGTCTTGCTATTGAGTCGGGCTAATTGTTTGTTGACACGAGATGAGAAGTTGGTCAAGCCATTAGCAAAAGCTGCTTTTCCCGATAAGGATGTGTTTTCCAGTCTTGAAGAAGTACCGGAGGGCTATATATGTAATTGGATTTAATAGTACCTGATTTAATTGTTGCTCTGCGATAATGATTATAACTCTTATAGGCGTGTCGGAAAATGTTGATAATAAAAAATAGGATAGGATTTAAACCGCTATGCTGTTACCACCGGAAGAGGCATCATTATTTATTTCGCTCTATAGTTCAGTAATAGGTTTTGCCGCAGGTCGTTTGGGCGGCATTGCTGGTATTGTCGATGTTGAGACTTTCCTGCATGCCTCGTACGAAGCCAGGGCCAGGGCGCGCGACAAGCTTTTAAGTAACATCGCTTTAATTGACGAGTTCGTGCACACCGATCCTTATCAGTTTTCCGAAAGAGAATTAACAAATCTTCTAAAACTACAGCATTTTATTTCCGGCAAGTTTTTCATCGAGCGTGACCTGAAAAACTATACCGTATTTCTAAAAGACGATGAACCGCCGAAGGCTTATGGAGTGCTTGGTCTGACTGATGAGATTATCGAGATGCTGCCGTATCCTTTGCCGGTGTTTGTTTCGGCAGTGCTATTACCATGGAAAGGACAGATAATCTGTGATGGACTGATTTTAACTTACAATATTATTTTGGGTGGCGGAATCAAAAAAAATCTGAAAGATACTTACCGACAGGCAAAAGAACTGGGAATCATCACATCTTTGGATTCCGATTAGCAGGAAAAGTATATTTAGTTGTTGCTATAAAACAGAGACTATTGGTATCATAAATCGTAGAAAACAAGAACACTTGAATTAATATGGTTGATGTTCCAAAACAGATTGAATACTGGAGAACGAGCAGCGATGAGGATTTTGCTGCGGCGGAATCTCTGCTGGAAAAAGGGCATTTGCGTCATAGTCTGTTTTTTGCACATCTTGCTCTTGAAAAGATGTTAAAGGCGCACGTGACCCGTCAAACAAAAGATATTCCTCCGCGCATACATAATCTAGTTCGTCTGTCAGAAATAGCCGGATTATCACTTGGGCCTGAACAAGCGAGTTTCCTGCGCCGCTTCGATATGTATCAACTGGAGGGGCGCTATCCGGAATCGATCCATACGATTATAGATTTGAAAGCTGCTAGTGAGAGACTTTCTCTGGCGGGAGATATTCTTAAATGGTTGAAAGCACAATTATAACAGCATTACGGCGCTATATCAAATCGCTGAACACATATGGTATCCACGCCAGCCGTCTTGTTCTCTTTGGATCTTTTGCACGTGGAGATGCTGATGAATACAGCGATATCGACCTTGTTGTGATTGCTCCGGAATTGGAGGGACCGCGTGAGTTGACAGTAGTTGAGAAGCTCTGGCAGGCAACAGCTTCGGCCGACAATCGTATCGAGCCGATTCCCTGTGGCGAGCAGGAGTGGGAGACGGATGGAAGCCGTCCTATTCTCGAAATTGCCCGGCGTGAGGGTGTTATTATTACTGTGTAAAAAGCCGGATTTGGAATTTTTCTTCGTTTTTACAGCTTAATTTCTGTTATTTCAAAGTCTCATGTTGTCTGAAATTTATGCGGAAAAAAGTTCGCATTTTCCCACTTAGGCATTAATATAAGCTTACAAGCTGATAATTTTGTTAAATTACGACCCTATTCTTTGGAAAGGAACTATCATGTCTAATTCAAAATTACTTTTATCCGCCGTTTGTGTGCAGGTGTTGCTGTTGAGTTTGTTCTGTGCTACTAAGGCCGAATCAGCAACTTCCGCTGCCGAAGAACTGTTGACTATGCTGCCCGACGATGTCGTCGGATTCGTCGCAACCAGCGGGTGCGATGATCTGAAGCCGGCTTTTGAGAAAACAATCCTCGGCCGGATATGGAACGATGCTGGAGTTAAGACGTTTCGTGAATCCATCAAGAAAGAGCTTCTGACAAAAGCTATACAGGATATCCCGCCATTGAATGAAGAAGGTGTCGATTTGGTAGAGGGTATTATTCGCCAGATCACGGCACGACCTTTTATGATTGGTGTCGCTCGAAAAGACACCACCCATGGCCCGCCGCTCTACGGCTTTGCTATACTGGATGCCGGGCCGCGTAAGGCGGAAATGGAAGCATCGCAGGCAAAGCTGGAATCATTCGCGGACCAAGGGGACATCATCGAAATTGAGGTCGGCTCGCTTAAAATGCACGGCCCGAAAGATGCCGGAGATGTTCCCGGATACTGGGGCTGGGTCGGGAATTATTTTGTCTTTGCTATAAACGACGGCGAAGGACTGGCTATTAAGTACGTGCAGAACAAAGGCAACAGGCCGGCACCGTCTTGCCTTGAAAATGTCCCCGGCTCCGGCGACGCTCTCGTACTTCATATCGATCGAGAGAAGATATTCGACATTTTAAGATTAATCGCGGGAATGGAAGGCGGCGAGGGCGATGATGAACTTGCAGCCATCGAAGCGATAATCAGGGAACTTGGCCTGAGCAACGTCAAGTCTTTAACCGAGAGAGTGGGATTTGGCGGAGCGGATTTAGTTGGTGATTGTCTTTTGGAGATATCACAGCCTCGAACGGGCCTGTTTGCAAATTTCAAAACGATAAATCTTTCGATGTTCGATATGGCCGATCCGGGCGCGATAAGCGCCTCAGCATTCAATTGCGACATAGGGGGGATCTACGATACGGTTATGAACGCGGGCAGAACCGTCATCGGAGCGGATTTCACCGAGGTCGAGCAGGGAATAGCCGCGGTCGAGGCTGAATTAAATTTCAAGATTCGCCGCGGCCTGCTGGAAAGCCTAAGCGGGCCGATGTTTTTCTATGCTATGCCCGGCGGCGCAACGATGCAGTCACCTCAGGGCGGATTTGTAATCATCGCCGAGCTGAAGGATGAAAAGCTGTGGGAAGAATCGCTGGCGGCAATTGGTAAATTCGCCGCCGACAAGAGCGAGGGCATGGTGCAGGTCAGCTCACAGGTCCAGGATGGAAGGACCGTGCATACCTGGGCGGTGGCGCCGCTGGCGATGGCCCAAATCATGCCCTGTTGGACAATAGTGGGTGACCATGTCGTCATCGGTTCTAATACAGCTATGCTCACATCGGCCGTTACCCAGATTAATTCAGGCACGAAATCGATACGCAGCACGGATGGATTCAAAAAGGTAACAGCCAAGCTGCCCGGCGAGCTTTTATCTTTCAAATATGTCGATTCGAAGCTTCAGTTCATCCAGTTAACCACAGCACTGCAGCAATTCTGGCCGATGGCGACTATGTTCGCTTCGAACGCCGGCCTGAAACTGCCATTTGTCCTGCCGCAACTGTCACATATCGCCCAGGACATGGGGCCTTCGTGTCAGTATTCATGGTTTGATGCCCGGGGATTGCGCTCGCATTACCGAGGAGCGGGAATCGAGCCGAGCTTGGGAGCCGTGGCCGGCGGTGCCATGGGAGCCGGGATTTTAATGCCGGCCCTGGCACGGGCACGTCAGCAGGCTCGATATACTGTGTCCATGACGAATTTGAAACATATGGGATTGGCGGTTGTAATGTATGCCGACGACCATGATGGGAAGCTGCCGGATAGTTTCGAGCAGGCGAAGGAGTACTATAAAGATACCAAAATCCTCAAATCGCCGCTCAAGCCTAAAGGTTTTGCCGGACCGAGCTATATCTACGTAAGCGGCCATTCAATGAAAGCCGATTCTCCATACAGGCAGATTGTCGCTTACGAAAATCCCGAATACTGTCAGGACGATATCACTACCCTGTTCCTTGACGGCCATGTCGAAAGAATGAAGAAGGAAAGTTTCCTTGAAACGCTCGAAGCAACGTACAAACAGCTCGGCAGAGAAATGCCCAAAATAAAATTCAAAGGCTCACAGTAATAAAGCATTGAAAAGGTTTTAACGTTATAGAGCAATTATTCCAATACGGTTTGTAGGATGTCGCAGCTTTGCTGCATATTTGGGTTCTTATAAACCATCATGCACACAGTATGAGTCTCTTTGGTTTCGAGGCCTATTCGTTGGCTTACGAGGTGGCATACCCTTGGCATCAACTTCATACGAAAATGTATAAATATTATCATTATCAGCACCGCAAAAAGACCGCTTCTCGAAAGCAGTGTGGCCGTCCACAAAAAGTACGTTTTGGCCAACTTCCTGGTGAGCAATAGCGTTTCCATACTTTGCCTGCTCTGGCGAACCGTTATACAGTGGCGGCAGGTCCGGCATGAAAAGCGAAAAATCTTTTGCCTCTGCCGCGGGTGACTTTATCCACGGATTCCGGTCAGCCGCGACCGCCATACCAGGCGGGCTTGAGATAGTTAAATCGTACAAACCAGAATAACTATCCACATTGAAAGGCGTATGATAAGAGTAGCTGCAATGCATGGTTGGTTGATGGTCGGCACTGTGTGGGCCGAAATCCCAGACATCAACAAGATCAGTATCTTCGGGAATGTCAGCGGTGAATTCAGAAAGCTTGAATTCCGTGGTTCCGGGATCACCCTTGCATAAAAATGACTTGGGTGTTACATCGGTATACTTTACCAAAAGATAGAAGCAGGATGAAATACTGGCAGCGCCACCGATATACGTAGCGCTTAAGCCAAAAGCAATGCGTGGATCGCGGGCTGTCCAGTCGGGTATAGCCGGGTCACAAGCAGATTCTCTACCACCTGAACGTGGAAACTCGCCCCTGTTATCTCTGGCATAGATCAGCATGGCCTTGCCGATACCATAAAGGTTTGTACCGCAGGTCACCCGGAAGGCAACTTGCCTGACTCTGCCCAGAACAGGCGTCAAGATTCCTATTAACAGAGCTATGATTGCAATCACGACCAGAAGCTCTATGAGCGTAAATCCTTTGCCTTTGAGCATAATTCTGTGCCTCCTTAAGCAATCGTTTTCAGTAGTCTCTAAAGTTCTTCATCCATTCCGGCCAGTCTTCGGGCTTTATGCCGCCGGCCCTGGTCCATTTACCCGCCGTCTCGAAATGGGTATACCACTTCAAAGTCCACAATTCTTTAAGCCCGATTTTCCTGACCGACCAATCCAAGAAAAGACCATTGACATACCCATCGTGTCGGTTTAAGCAAAAGTTCTTCATATCGTTGCCACCATGCCTCTGCGTCTGCGGAGGCTCGTCATTCGACCTGGGACCATCGCAGGGACTGCGGGAGTCCAGAAGAGCCGGAATCTCACCTCTTTTCCTGAGAGACAGAACATCCAAACCGGGCGGATTGGGGTGGTGTCGCTTAAATTGTTCTTGTGGACTTTTAAAGTCAAATGGGCGGTTGATTAGCCAACCGTTGAATCCGTAGCTGCAGAGAAAGGGCGGACCGGGCTCTACTATTTGCCAGGCTCTAAATGCGCTGCCCCACCTTATCCGCACCTGCCATGGTGGGGCAGAGGGATTGTTAAGAAACTTCCCGCCTTCAGCATCAATTGGCTTGACGGCCACAGGGCAGCAGGAGATACCCTCAGTCCGAACGTCGTTGTACAGGACAGAATTAAGGGAATCATCATCGCAAGGGGCTGAGCCGCGCAGAAGCCATATCGCACCGATTTCGTGAGGAGGAAGGTGTCCCTGGTTATCCTCGGTGTACACGGCCAGTGTCTTGCCCCACTGGTTCAGATTCGATTGACAAACGATTACCTGGGCATGTCTTTCAACAAGCTGCAGAGCCGGAAACAATATCGCCATGAGCAGCGCAATAATGGCAACTACTACCAAAAGCTCTATTAATGTAAATGCCTTTTCTTTACACATGATATATCGCTCTATTTTGGTGCTGCTTTAGTAATCTTTAAATCCTCTCATCCACTCCGGCCAGTCATCGGGTTGGACACCACCGCTTGTAGTCCAGGGGCTGTGAGCGATCAAATCAACAGGGAAGTGGGGATCCCATTGGAGCGTCCAGAGTTCTTTGAGTCCGATCCGGCGCACAGAGAAGTCCAGAAACATCCCGTTGTTCGTAGCGTTATGCCGGTTGATACAGAAATAATTCATGCTGCCAATAAATGATGGTCCAATTGCACCATCATATTCGGGAGGATCATCAAAGGCAAACGGCCTGGCGATCTGATGCACGCAGTCGAGCATAACCGGTACGTTGTTCAAGGGCGCACGTATGTCTTGGAGGTCAATGCGCAATCCGTGCTGTCTGTTTATGCCGTAGCTGCCCTTAAAAACCACTTCCGGTTGACTGGAAACGATTTTCCACGCCGTTGACTTGCTGCCTACCTGGCCATAAATATCCACCGGCACGGGTTGATCCGGTCTGAGCTCTGACCTGGTTGCCACGGGGCACAAAAGCAAATCGTTACTGTCGGAATAATACGCGCGAAATATGTAAGGCCACGTTTCGTCTGCATCCATGACTACAAAATGCAGTCGAGGGAATTTGCCATCGTTATCTCCTGTGTAAATAGAGAAGACAACGCCCCATTGGCGCAAATTCGATTGGCATGCAACCGTCCTGGCCTGCCTGCGGACTCTCTGAATGGCCGGCAGCAAAATTGCTATCAGCAATGCAACGATTGCAATAACCAATAAAAGCTCGATAAGCGTAAAGGCACGGCGTCTATGTCTATAGCATGCGCACATATAAACTATCTTTCGTCCAGAACTCAAAATCTCGCCGTGTGTTAGTTCTTGCCGCTCATCCCAGGGGTGCCCGACATACGGCGCAGCCTGTTTAAATTCCAACGACTAAATCCCAACAACCAAGTACTATTCTAATATTTAAGTCCAGCAAGTTGCACAGATTTGACGGATTTTTTGGGTATTTCTTAAAAAATTTTTACGCAGACGTGATTTTCAGCGGTTTAAGGCACAAAAAAGTAAGAATTCAGAAGCCAGAATTGGAAATCGAGATACGATATACAAGATCCTATATACGAATAGTGGCCGCCGTCTCACGGACATTTTTTAGAATTATGCCCGCTTTTTTCGTTTGCAGATCGTAGAATGTATTAGTTGGTAGTTCAATGTTCGTAGTTCGTAGTGAAAGTTGGATTTAGGAGAAGCTGATAATGATTTTGTCATTCCCGTGGAAACGGGATTCCAGTCTTTTGAGTAACTATGGATTCCGCAACAAAGCTTGCCCTGAGAGAAGCCCAATGGGTGTGGAATGACAGGTCAGAAGCATATTTGAAAAGACCTTAGTTGAAAAAACAAAGCCAATTTCTAAAGGAAGATAATGAGCGTAAGTGCTTATGTGATAAGTGAATATGAAATATTGGTGCAGTTATAGACTCGAAAAAACAAAGCCAAACAAACCCAATCTTCGGGAAAGGTAAAAGTAAAAGGGCAAAAGGAAAAATGAGTAGAATCTAGAGTTTGTCAGGATGAGTGATTTGGAAAAACAAAGCCAATTTGTAATGAGCTACAATCAGCTTAAATCAGTATGGGACAAAGGATTATGGCAAAATATTGTGAATTGCAAGTCAAGGAAAGCAAAGCCAAACAAAGCCAATTTGCCTATTGGGCAAAAGATTGCACGGCCCTTTGGGCTTGATAATGGTGCATTTTTGATGGTTTTGATTGTTTTTGGTGCTGATAGCCGATATAATTCCAAGGGAGAGTGGACCTGTGATAATTTAACAGGCTGAAAATAGCATTTTGAGCCTAATTTAGGATATTTTAAATGGCAAAGAGTAAAAATAAAGCTGAAAAAGTGGTGCTGGCATACAGCGGCGGGCTGGATACCAGCGTGATTCTGCCGTGGCTGAAAGAAACATACGGCTATGAAGTGATTGCATTCGCCGCCGAATTAGGCCAGGGCGATGAACTGGCCGGCATAAAACGCAAGGCACTGGCCAGCGGGGCGACCAAATGCGTAGTCAAGGACCTGCGAAAGGAATTCGTTCAGGATTACATCTGGCCGATGCTCAAGGCGGGAGCGGTCTATGAAGGCAAATACCTGCTGGGAACGAGCGTCGCCCGGCCGTTAATCGCAAAGCACCAGGTGGAAGTGGCCCATGCCGAAGGCGCCACGGCAGTCGCTCACGGCGCAACCGGCAAGGGCAACGACCAGGTGCGGTTCGAAGTGACCTACATGGCGCTGGATCCGTCCCTGAAGATTGTCGCTCCCTGGAAGGACCCGAATTTTACGCTGACTTCGCGCGAGGCGGCGGTCGATTATGCCAAAAAGCACAAAATCCCCGTGGACCAGACCAAGAAGAAAATCTACTCGCGCGACCGGAACCTCTGGCATATCAGCCACGAAGGGGCGGACCTCGAAGATCCTGCGAATGAGCCAAAGGATAATTTATTCGTAATAAGCCGGCCGGTTTCGAAAGCGCCTGATAAGCCGGACTATGTGACAATCGGTTTCTTCGAAGGCATTCCCGTCAAGCTGAATGGCAAGCTGACCAGCGGCGTTAAACTTATAGAAGCGCTGAACGATCTTGGCGGCAAACATGCCGTCGGCCAGGCGGACCTGGTCGAAAACCGGCTTGTCGGCATGAAGTCGCGGGGCGTCTACGAGACGCCGGGCGGCACGATTCTCATGACGGCCCACAGTACCCTGGAGGCCTTGACGCTGGAGCGGGAGACATTGCATTATAAGCAGCAGGTCGCCCTGAAATACGCCGAACTGGTATATTACGGCCTGTGGTTTACGCCGCTGCGCCAGGCGCTTGATGCGTTTGTTGATGTGACACAGCGCAACGTGACCGGCGAAGTAAAGATGAAGCTCTTCAAGGGCCAATGCACGCCGGCCGGCGTAAAAAGCCCGAACAGCCTGTACCAGACCGACCTGGCAAGTTTCAAGATGGGGGCCGAATACAACTCGACCGACGCGACCGGCTTCATCCGCCTGTTCGGCCTGCCAGCGAAAGTTGCCGCGGCTGTAAATAGAAAAAAATAATTGAATACTTTATAAATCAAATTTCAGAGGCATGGTGACATTAAATAAAATAAAGGAATTCGGCAGGCAAATCGGTGAGCAGTTTGGGGCAGAGCGGGTGATTCTATTCGGCTCTTATGCTCAGGGCAAAGTTACTGCCGATTCCGATGTTGATTTATTGGTCATTGGCCCCTTCAAAGGCAGAGGTGTTGACAAATCTGTGGAAATCCGAATGAAGTTGCGGCCGCAATTTCCCGTAGATATTCTGATCAGAACCCCAGGAAAAGTAAATCAGCGGTTAAAAATGGGTGACTGCTTTATGCAGGAGATCCTTGAAAAGGGAAAGGTACTTTATGAAGCCGATAACTGCTGAATGGGTTACCAAGGCCGAAGCGGATTTTGCCACTGCACAACGGGAGAGCCGGGTGAGGAAAAATCCCAACTATGACGGCATTTGTTTTCATTATCAGCAATGTGCAGAAAAATATCTCAAGGCCCGGTTATGTGAAGCGGAAATTCCTTTTGGCAAAGTTCACGACTTGGTTGCATTATTAGGACAAGTTCTTAAAGTTGAACCAAATTGGGAAATTTTTCGCGAGGACCTTTCTTATCTTTCGGATTTTGCCGTGGCGTTCCGTTATCCTGGTGAATCTGCTGATAAGACGTCTGCAGTGGAGGCGAAACGACTTTGCAGCTTTTTTCGAAAGACAGCCCGCAGTTCATTGAAATTGAGAACATAAGATGTAAAATTAATAGTAAAGGATTATTGTGGCGGTACCGGATTGGATTTGGTTTGTTTTTGTCTTTGCTTTCGGCAGTTGCATCGGCAGTTTTCTGAACGTTGTTATCTATCGCATGCCGCGCGATAAATCTCTGGTGAGGCCGCCGTCATCGTGCCCCTCGTGCGGCAAACATATTCGATTTTATGACAATATTCCGCTGCTTTCATGGCTGCTCTTGGGCAGAAAGTGCCGGAATTGTAAAGCACCGATTTCGGCTCGCTATTTTCTCATTGAGCTGCTGACGGCACTGGTTTTTCTCGGTCTGTTTGTTTTGTATTTTTACACGGACCTGCGAAAATCTGTCCAGCCGTTTATAGGCAGGGGCTGGCCGATTTATCTTCTGCACATAATTATGCTGTCGGCTTTTATCGCCGCCTCGGCCATTGACCTGGAGCATTGGATTATTCCGCTGGCAATATGCTGGTTCGTAACCATAGTCGGTTTTATCGGCTCTTCCGTCGGGCCGTACGTTATTGATCCTGCCCAAATTCGTGATTACTCACTTCTGCCGGTTGCATCAGCTACCACAGGCTCGCTTGCTTTAGGTGCGGCGATAGGACTTGCCATATCTATGGGGCTGCTCGCAAGCGGTCTGCTTAAAAGAAGTTATGAAGCAGAAGAAAGTGCCGAAGACGGCCAGGTTGAGCAGGACAATAATACTGCCAAGGAAAATTCGGCCGAGTCAACGGAGGAAATTGTCGAGCAGAATTTCAATCACAGGCTGGAGGCGTTCAGAGAAATCATCTTCTTGGCGCCGATAATTGTCTGCTCAATCGCGGCGTACTGGATTATCAGCAATATGGTCTCTCTGGAGTGGCAGAATAATTTTCCGACACAACATCCTGTCATTGCTGGATTTCTGGGCAGTCTATGGGGATACTTTATCGGCTGTGCGATTGTCTGGGGCGTCCGAATCTTCGGTACATTTGCTTTTGGAAAAGAGGCCATGGGGCTCGGAGATGTGCATCTGATGGGCGCCGCCGGAGCGGTAATCGGGTGGCGTCTTGTCATTATAGCGTTCTTTGTAGCGCCGTTTTTCGGGCTGACCTGGGCGGGCTTTCAAATGTTTTTTAAAAAAATTCGACAAATTCCCTATGGTCCCTTCTTGTCATTGGGTATATTTATTGTTATTATTCTACACGACTTGATTTTGAATAGGATAGGTTTCTATTTTAGTTATTAAAAAGGGTTTTATTTTAGCATTATAAGGAGATATCAAATGCGAGCTGCCAGGAAAAAAACAATCGCTCTGTTAACCTGTTCCGTACTTTTTACTCTTCTGCCCGGCTGTGTCAACTGGGAGAAAAGATACGAAGCCCTGAGCGTAGAGCATGAGAATCTGAAGGGCCTGCTCGAACGCGAAAGGTCGGAAAAGGGCCTGCTTGCCGACCAGGTGACACAGGGTCAGCAGACTATCGAGGAACTGCAAAGACAGATTGAAGAGCAAAAGAAAACGCCGGCCGATGCGACAGGCTTCGGCGATGAGTATGATGTTGCTTTTGATCCAGAGGCCGGGACTATTACTGTGACGCTTCCGAATGCTATCTTGTTCGATTCAGGTAAAGCGACTCTCAAGACGGCAACCAGCCGTGAACTTGACCATATTCAGTCCGTATTACGACAAAAATATGCCGGCAAGCCGATAGACGTGGTCGGCCACACCGACACGGATCCCATCAGGAAATCGAAATGGAAAGATAATTGGGAACTATCAGCTCAGCGTGCTCTTACTGTGGCCAGATATCTAATCAAGCAGGGAGTCGATGAAGAGAAGATTCGAGCCGTGGGCTGTGGAGAAAGCCGGCCGATAGCGTCAAATTCAAACGCTACCGGCAAGGCGAAAAACCGCAGGGTCGAAATCGTGGTCAATATTCGAGGATGAGAAGCTCAAGGGGAGTTTGTTTGCTTCGTAAAAACTTCGGTTTTGATCGTACCGTCCGTGTTAATGAAAACGGTAATAGCTCCATTTTCGGATGTGCAGAGTGACATGGCGTCAATCGGAGCATATCTTTCAGAACCTGTGTCACTGACTGTCTTTTCATAACGCTCCCTGCCGCGACTGCATATAAGAACGTCTGCTTCGAGATGTTTCAAAAACTCTATGTCCAGTGTCGCAGTTGAGCCATGATGTGGAACAACGACAACATCAGCTTTCAAATCGGGATATAAACGAAGAAGCTCTCTTTGAGCGAATTCTTCTATGTCGGAGCACAATAAAATCTTTCTGCCGGTAAATCGGATGAGTGACACCAGCGATCTGTCATTGTCACTTAATTCTTTGTTGTTATAATGCTGTTCGTCCGGCCATAACATTTCTATTTTAGTGCTGCCACCCAAATTCATTTGTGTCTTTATGCGTCTTATTTCATGTCCCTTTTCAGCGAGACAATCGTTAAGAAACTTTGCCGTGCCCCACGTATCCTTCATATCGAAAAATGCGTTATTGGCATAGACGCTTCGTACGTTGTAGTTCTCGACAATTTCTGGGATGCCGTTGATATGGTCGGTGTCATTGTGACTGATAATGATAGCATCAATATTTCTTATTCCAATATAATACAGATAAGGTGAAACAATTCGTGTGCCTATGTCATTTCCATACATCGAGCCGGCGTCGAATAAGATGTTGGCTTTGCCGGGAAGCTGAACCAAAATTGCCTGGCCGTGGCCAACATCGAGGCAGGTCAGCACGAGATTCTCCCGATGTGTCCTTTGCCATTTTAATGTGCCAAGGTAAATTACTAATGAACACAGCATGAAAACACAGATAGCTCTTTTTATCAAAGGTCGCCGAAAATATACGTAGCCGACGAAGACAATTACGCAGTAGTATAGAATCACAGGTATAAGTGGTACCCGCCCTATCAATATCTGGGAAATATCCAATTGTGCAATGAGATTTACGATCCAGACAAGAACATCCGTCAGAAATGTTACTGCGATGCCTAAGGCTGAACTTAATGTGGGCAGCAGGAAAAACAAGGTCATCTTCAAAAAACCAAGTGTTAATATCGCACTGACTAAGGGAAATACCAATACCGTCCAGATGCACGTCAGCGGATTGATTGTGTAAAAGTGGTAAAGTAAAATACCCGCACCGCCTATCCACGCTGCGAAGCCCACGGAGAATAGTCGTAATAAATACGGCCCCGGCCTTGAAGACATGCGATAGGAAACTGCCGTTGTTCTTGGACCTCTTTTGCCCCAGCGCAGGCCGGATGTCTTTTCATATAGAAAAAAGTGGAGTCGTTCCGTAAAAAGCAGAATTCCTAACACCGAGGCGAATGACAACTGCCAGCCGGCCTCGAATAACTGTGTCGGCCTGATGAGCAGAAGAATAATCGCAGCCAACGATAACGTGTTGACGGGATTTGAGTACCGACGGAAGAAGACCGATGCACAGAACACCCAGCAGATAATCGCCGCCCGTACAGTGGGTGCTCTGGGTGGGACAATCAGCAGAAAAACCGCAACCGCGACGGCACAAATGATCGCACGTGCCGGCTTTAAGAATCCAATAGTCTTAGACAGCCACCAAATAATCCCAAACAGGATACCAAGATGCATTCCGGAAAGACTGATAAAGTGCAGCAGGCCGGTTTTGCGAAAGGCGCGGTAAGTGTCACTGTCGATGTCCCGCCTGTAACCTAAAAGCAGCGCCTGCAATAGTCCCCGGCTGGCCTGACCTTCAGGTAAATCACCTACCAAAGCACTTGTCGCAGCCTGCCTTGTTCGAGTTTTGAGCCATGTAAAAGATCCGGCAGGAGAGCTTCCAAGTAATTTAATGCCGTCACGTGATTCGATAGAGACTCCGACGAAGACATTTTTCCTTGCCAGATAAGCAGCAGTATCGAATTGTCCGGGATTCGTGGGCGGACCGAACCTGTCCAGCCAGCAATAGGCCTGAATATTATCGCCGGGCTGCAAATCCAGCACAGGCTCGCCGATATGAACACGAACTGTGCCAGTCACTTTCGCCCAGCCGACAACGCTCTCTATTTCAGTAACTTTCAGATAAAAGCTGCTGGTCGGATCACTGTGCTTAAAGCGGGCAAATTCCCAGTCGGGGTATCTGTTGATATATGGCTCTGTAATTACAGAACCGCGAATCGTCGCAAGCTTCGGGTCATCGGCAACAAGATTGCGGATGTCATTCACTTCCGGCTGGGAATAACTTACCAGTCGAATTGCACCAAGACAGATAAAAGAGGTTAGAGCCAGGTACGCTATTACGTATCGTGCAGCAGAAGAGAATTGCGGCATAGCAAAGATGAAAACAGCCGCCACCGCTAATACGGCAAGCAATATTAACCAGACGTAGAACGTCAAACTGGAAGTGTCTTGTATCAGGATGCCGACTATCAGACCGACAGCTACAAACACAAGAGGGCATGTACTTATTACCCGCTCATGAAAGTTCGGTCCCGTTAGCTGCCTGTCGATTAGTTCCAGTTTCCGCCGGATGTCATCCATGACGAAACAGACTACCGGCTCGCAGGGCAGGACTCAAGTGCAATTTCGGAGACTTATTTCTTCCAACCGGGCCCTCGCACGAACCGCCCGGGCTTGGCGCCGGTATATTCACCGTCTTTGAGGACCTGCGTGCCGTTTACGAAGACATGAACCATGCCGGTCGCGTACTGGTGCGGATTTTCGTATGTAGCGTGATCGGAAATCGTATCAGGATTAAAAACGACAATGTCGGCGTAATATCCAGCCTCAAGCTTTCCTCGCTTATTGAGTTTGAGATTCTCTGCCGGAAGTGACGACAAACGCCTGACTGCTTCAGCTAACGTGATGACCTTTTCCTGCCGGACATATTTACCAAGCAGCCGGGCGAAGTTCCCGTACGCACGGGGATGAGTGCTCGATTGCAGAAAGACGCCCTCCGGAGCTAATGAACCCGCGTCGGAACAAAAGCTGACCCAGAGGAGCTTGATTTGCTTTTTAACATTTTCCTCCGACATCAGAAAGTAAACCGTGCTGACCCTGCTGTCGTCTTCTATCACAAGCTCGATTGCCGTCTCTTCGGGCGATTTACCTCTTAGCTTTGCAACCTGGTCAAGTGTTTTGCCGGTAAGATGCCTGAGCTTCTCGTTTTTGAATCCTACCAGCAGAACATTTTCAGCCGAGCCGGCCAGAAGATACAAATTCTCCCATTCGTTGGTAGGCGTGGACATCTCCCGCACGACACGCCGCCTTATTGCCGGATCTTTCAGCCGAGCTACCCATGCCCTGTGCCCCCCGACCTGAACCCAGGGAGGCATTGCAGCATCGAGCCCGGTCGCCCCGGCCGTATAGTTGTACATATCTGCCGTAATCCTCAGACCTTCGGCCCGGGCTTTTTCAATCTTTTCAATCATAGCATCGAGTTTGTGCCAATTTACCTTACCGGCGGCTTTCATGTGATACACTTCGGCGGCAACGTTTGCCCTTCGCGCAATGGTTGTCAATTCATCCAGCGCTTCGAGCAGATTGTTGCCCTCGCTGCGAAGGTGCGAAATATACATTCCGCCGTATCGGCCGGCCACCTCGGCAAGAGCTATAAGCTCATCCGTATCAGCATAAACGCCGGGGGCATAAATTAATGCCGAACTGACACCAACTGCACCCTCTTCCATCGCCTGGGCCACCAATTGCCGCATCTGTCGAAGCTCTCTGGAAGTTGACGCCCGGTCCTGATATCCGAGAGCATGAATACGAACGGTCGCTGCTCCTATAAAAGAAGCGACATTGGTTGAGACTCCTTTTCTTTCGAGATATTCAAGATATTCTCCGAGCGTGGTCCATTTTATCTCGAATTTGATGTCCCCCTGAGATTCCAGCATGTCCTTCTTCATCGCCTCGTTGAGAGGCCCCATCGAGAATCCTTCGCCCAAAACTTCGAGAGTCACGCCCTGGCGAATATCGCTCTGCGACCTGCCGTCCTCTATAAGGGTGTCGTTCGCCCAGCTCAGCATATTGATAAAACCGGGTGCCACGGCAAGACCTTGTGCGTCGATGACTAAATCCGCTTCGGCTTCGAGTTGCCCGATAGCTGCAATACGATCATTCTCAATCACAATATCAGCAATATAAGACGACCCACCGGAGCCGTCATATATCCTGCCTGATTTTATTATTACATTATATGCCCCGAAGCAGTCTAAAATGCAGATTCTTGTTGCGATTAGTATTGTAAAGAAAAGCAAGCCAATTCTTCGCATGATTTTCTCCTATACCAGTTTTTAGATATCTGTAATCTGTGACAAAAACAGACTACCAGCACAGAATGCAAGACTCAAGCTATTAATCCGACAATTCCCGTATCATTTTTGCAGGAGTGGATATGTGATCTGGATTGCTGTTTCCACTGGAATGACAAATAAACTTAGCCTTGGTTATAGTTGTATGTATTCTTTGGGGTCGAAGGCCTTTGCCATTGACCAGGTTGTGGCCCTGCCGTTCTTCAGTATGTAGGGGACCATGGCCTCATAGCCCTGTAGTTCGATCCAGGGTTTCAGGAACGGAAAGTCTTTGACTATCAGTTTCTTCAATTCCAGATCGTCGAACATCTCGACTTTACCTTCGATACGAACCTGGCGATTTTCATCGCCGGCAGCGAAGAAGCACATTTCGACCGCCGGGTTGGCCTGCAATTGTTTGTTGACATCCTTGTCCCTGCCGGTGCTGAACAGGATACCGTCCTCATCGGCCCGGCATATCATCATCATGCGGGTGTGCGGCTGATTGCCGTCGGTAGTGGCGAGGCTGAAAATAGGATTTTTTGTTATGAATTTGAAAACTTCTTCTTTAGTCATAATCAGGTTCCCTGGATTGCTAAGGTTGAGTGATTTTTTCTTTGCCGTTCATATAGGGGCGGAGAACTCCGGGTATCGTTATCGAGCCATCGGAATTCTGATAAAGCTCAAGGATGGGAATCAGAATTCGCGGCGAGGCAATGACGGTGTTATTAAGCGTGTGACAGAAAAGGTTCTTTTTCGTTGCCGGTTCTTTGTAGCGGAGGTTCATTCGCCGGGCCTGGAATTCGTAGAATTTGCTGGCGCTGTGTGTTTCGCAATAGTTGCCGCGGGATGGCATCCAAGCCTCGATGTCGAATTTCTTGGCCTGGCCTCGGCCAAGGTCGCCGGTGCAGACATTGACGACACGGTAGGGCAGCTCGAGCGCCTGCATCACGGCTTCGGCGTTGGCTAAAATCTCATCGTGGAATTTTCTGCTGGTATCGGCATCATTTTCACAGATTACTACCTGCTCGACCTTGTCGAACTGGTGAATTCTGTACAGGCCGTAGGTATCTTTGCCGGCAGCGCCTGCCTCGCGCCGAAAGCAGCTTGAAAGAGCGACGTATTTCAACGGCAGCTCATCTGCATCCAGAATCTCGCCCATTCGATAGGCCGTCAGCGGGACCTCTGCTGTTCCGACCAGATTGAGCTGGTCTTTTTCCATCCGGTATGTCTGGTCTTCAGAGCCGGGGTAGTAGCCAGTCCCTTTCATCGCCTCATCTTTCATCAGAAGGGGCACCGATAATGGGACATAACCTTTGCCGATCATAAAATCCATTGCTAACCGCAGGACCGCCCAGTGCAGCAGGGCGCCGTCGCCTTTTAGAAAATAGTTTCTCGTTCCGGCTAATTTTACGCCCCGCTCTATATCCATTATTCCCAAAGCCAGCCCGAGTTGTACGTGGTCTTTAGGTTTGAAATCGAACGGGCGGATTTCGCCCTCTTTCCGTATTTCTGTATTTTCCGTATCGTCCTTACCCAGCGGCACATCATCATCCGCCGGCTGAGGGACCTGCTGCATAATCTCATCGAACTGTGGCTGGAGCTGCCCAAGCTCGTCGCTGTATTCGGTTTCCTGCTGCTTAAGTTCGGCAAGCTGTGATAATGCCGATTGTTTTTCGTCCGCAGAGAGATTCGGGATGGACTTGCCGATACGGTTCTTGTCCGTTGAAATATCCTGCAATTTCTGTTTGATCGTTTTGAGCGCCGAATCCACTTCAATTAGTCTGTCAATATCGGCAATGAATTTCTTCGCCTCGCAGGCGTCCTTGAATATCTGCGGATTGTCACGTATTTGCTTAATATCAATCATAATATTTAATATGTCGAGTCAAATGCTACTATTCCTGGGCTTTAGAGCTGATAATGAGCCATGCCCCGTTTTCCTTCTTTAATTTATTGTATTCGAGCACGTACGTACCTGTATCGGAATTCAGTTCCACGGGAGCTACAGTCGCTTTGTCACCTTCAATTGTGATTTGTGCATCTTCGAGGTTCACATCGAGATTGTCCAGGTAGCCCTGTTGGATGACTTCGGCGACATATTCGCGTACTGAATTTTTGTCGCCCCCTTCTGTATTGAGGTAGTTCTCTGAATATGTCTCCATTAGCTTGTCCACATCGTGGGCTATAAGCGCTGCTTTCCATTTGGCCATCGTGGCATTGATGAGTTCTTCATCGGAAGGTCCCATGCCGAGAATCTGACAGCCACAGAGCATGATTGCTGCAAGAGCAAAAATTCCTGAATTCGTAACAACTAACTTTCCCATGCTTTCTCTCCTTTTGTTATCAGTTAATCCTTTAGTTACAAGCCGAACGTCTGGCTGTAATATTTAGCGAAGTGTACCGTCTAATTGACATGACGTCAATCATATTTAGCTGCTCGCGGCTCGTATCAGAGGTTATGAGAAACGTTTAATGATTACGACGTTATTCTGACCGCCGAAGCCGAAAGACTCGTTCATTGCGATATTGACCGGCATTTTTCTCGGCTTATTGGGGACGTAATCCAAATCGAGCGCGGGATCGGGATCGTTCAGGTTCATTGTGGGCGGAACGATATTGTCCCGGATTGCCAGAACGCAGGTTATCAGCTCAGCCGCACCGGCGGCGCCTATCAAATGCCCCAGCATACTCTTGACGCTACTGGCTGGAACGTTTTTGGCCTTTTCTTTGAATACTGCTTTAATGGCCTTAGTCTCGATCGAGTCGTTCTCGGCGGTGCTCGTGCCGTGGGTATTGATGTAATCGACGTCCTTATATGTAATGCCCGCGTCGGCGAGGGCCGCGTTAATCGCCTGTGCCGCGCCTCTGCCTTCCTCGTGCATATCGGTGACACGGAAAGCATCCGAACTGCTGCCGTAACCGATGATTTCGGCCAGGATTTTGACGCCTCGTTTTTTCGCTGAGCTGAGAGATTCGAGAATGACTATAGCCGCACCTTCGCCGAGAATAAAACCGTCTCTGCTGGCTGTGAACGGCCTCGATGCCGTCTCAGGGCTGTCGTTTCTCGTTGATAGGGCGGTCAGACGATTGAAGCCTGTAAGGCCAAGCGGGTGGATCATCGAATGCGCGCCGCCTGCGATGATAACATCGGCATCGCCTTTGCGAATCAGCATAGTTGCTTCTCCGACAGACTGTGTGCTGGCCGCACATGCCGTCAGACAGCTCCGTGTCGGCCCACGGGCTCCGGTCAGCATCGCTATATGAGCGGCGGGCATATTCGGCTCCTGTTCGAGTTCACGCATCGGCTCCATCCGGCCGAAAGCGACCTCTGCCCATTTTTCCCAGTCCATCTCGTTCTTTTCCGTGTCCCATCCATTGACAATTGCAGCGAAGAACACATCGTTATCGACGGAACCTTCTCCGGCCCCAAGATAGATTCCCAATCTGGTGCGATCAATTCCGTCGGTCGGCTCGTTGGTTTCCACGTCAATTGCCGCCTGCTGGCAGGCCTGAGCCGCCGCCCCGACGACAAAGCAGGAGCCGCGATTGCCATCTTCGTGTAGTTGAGGATTCTTTACGTACTGTGCATAGTCATAATCTTTGACTTCGGCGTCGAACGTCGTGGGAAACGTCGAAGCGTCGAAAATTGTGGTCTTCGCCACTCCGCTTTTACCTGTTAATATCGCCTGCCAGAGCGTTTCAACATCGTGCCCCAGAGGACAAACAATCCCCATTCCGGTTATTACTACTCTTTCATTCATTCGTTATGTTTCAAATAGTTCTACTATCAATGATATTAAAAACGAATATCGAATATTGAATATCGAACATCGAATTTCCAAGTTTCTAAATCTACGCTTTCCTCTTTGTGCTACGCTTATTCTTTTCAGCAGTTTTTATACTTGCGACAAAAATTGATATTAATTCATCGCATTCGACTATAAGTGATTCCGTCTGACTTCCTGATTTAGTAATGCGTTTGCGATGGATAATTTGTAACCATATTTTTGTTTCTCTTAGCTCTTTTAGGACTATCTTAATCTTGTGGATGAAATCATTGCGAGATTCAGCACTTTGAGCTTCTCCATAATTTGGTGCTGGGGATGTTCCACAACGGATCAACTGACCAGCTATGTGATTCCCTGCACGTGTATTTTCTATTGTCTCAACTAAGTCCATGATACGAACAGCAAAGTCAATCAAACGCTTTTCAAGATCATACTTTTTGTCCTTATCTGATTCTTCCTGCATTTGCTTATCAATCTGTTAACTTCATTATTCAATATTCGTTATTCGACATTGGATATTCAATTTGTTTTCTTTAGTACGATCGCAGCGGTCTGTCCGCCGTAGGTGTAGCTGCAGCACAATGCAAAGCCGATATTTTTCTTCTGCTGCTGATTGATAACATTGAGATTGCAACCGGCGGCTTTTTTATCAAAATTTCTTGCCGCAGGGATTTTGCCGTCACGCATGGCACAAAGTGCCGCGATGACATCAACTGCTCCGCCTGCTGCTCCGGTATTGCTCATCATACTTTTGGTCGGCCAGACGGGTATTTTGGCCGCTGAGTCACCGAGTGCAGCCTGTATTGCTCTTGCCTCGGCCAGATCATCGGCCGGTATTCCCGTTCCGTGCGGGATAATCAGGTCCAAATCATCCGGCTGAATCTGTGCTTCGGCCAATGCCTTTTCTATGGCGATACGAATACCCTTACCATCCGGCTCGATATGTTCGTATGCAGGATTGATGCTATTGCTTTGCCCGAGGCCGACAACTTCAGCGTAAATCTTCGCATTTCGCTTCTGGGCATGCTCAAGTTCTTCGAGTATCACAACGCCGGCTGCTTCGCCGAAAACCGAGCCTTTGGCGTCGGCGTCAAAAGGCCTGCAGGCCGAAGCCGGATCATCATTGTTTTCGCTTGTGGCTCTTTTCAGCAGGCATTGGCGAATCATCACTATCGGATTGACTTTTGCCTCTGCGCCGCCGGCAAGGGCAATGTCACTGTTGCCGCGGGCAATTACCTGAGTTGCTTCTGAGATAGCCAGATGCCCGCTTACTTCGGCACATGTGATTGAATTGCTCGGACCCTGTATGTCATGAATAATACCAACATGGCAGGCGAGCATGTTAGGCAGATATTTCAACAGCCATAAAGGAGTTACCAAATCCAGGCCATCTCTGCCCCATTTTTGAATGTCGAATTTGCCGTCCGTTTCGCTTGCCGCCACGGCAGGCGCCAGCTCGACGAGGTCGCAGCTTATCAGGCCGGCGCCGAGGTTGATTGCGACACGCTCGGGATTGATATTGATATTCTCCGGATCAATACCTTTGGTTACAAGGCCTGCATGCATTAAAGCTTCATTTGCAGCAATTACGGACAGTTCGATGTCCCTTGACATAAGCTTGGTGGCTTTGCGATGCGTCTTCGGCACATAATCCCGGATTTTATAATCGGGGACCTGACCGGCTATCTTACAGCTAAAGCCAACGGGATCAAATGCCGTTATTGTTTTTATACCGGTTTTGCCGGCACAAAGAGACGTCCACGTTTCATCGGCGTTTAGTCCGAGCGGAGTGATTTGCCCAAAACCGGTTATTACTACACGAGCTGATTCCATTGATCTTACTCCGACTCTTTCCCGGTACTCGCAAGCACATCACGCAGAAGTGATTGAAAAACCGATGTGTCTGAGCCGAATACGAAATTTTCTTCCGGGAACTCTTTGCCTGCAAGGTTCTGGTCTATATGACTGAACATCAAGTCGATCTCAGCGACTAATTTGTCGGAACAGGTAATCCGGCCGCTCGTGCCGGCAGCTTCAGGGGCAATTGATTCGATTTTCGCTTCCAGTTTGATAGTATCACCCGGTTTGACATAGTCGAAAAAGACGGCCTTCTTTATCTTAGCCAGAATGACTTTTTCCTGAAATTTCTTTGCCTCGCCGACGAGGATTCCCGCCGTCTGGGCCATCGCTTCGATGCACAAGCTCTCCGGCATAACCGGAAAGCCGGGGAAATGGTCATGCAGATGCTCTTCGGCCAGTGTGACGTTCTTGAGTGATATAGCTTGCTTGCCGCTCTCGAACTGAATAAATTTGTCTATCCAAATCCAACGCATTTGCCGCCTGTATTGAAGTTAGCGGCAGACTGGTTTCGAACCATCCTGCCGCTGAGACTGTAAAACGATTTTCGCTACGGTGATTAAGCCGCATTGAGCTTATTCTCGACGTAGTTAATTATTGCATTGACGGTGAATAAATCGCCCATTTTGTTAATATCGGGATCTTTCTCGAATTCCGACAAGTCCGTGTGCGGCATCTTATCTCGCAGTTCAGCAAGGCCCTTTTCAGTTAATTTGCCGTTATGGATTAATTCGGAATCGTTCATCAGATCCTCGGCGGGAAACAATTCTTCCCGGGGGATTTTAATGCCGAATGCCTTTTCCAGTCGAAACACAATGTCCAGAAAATCGATGCTCTCGGCTCCCAAATCTCCCATTAAGGTTGCTTCGGTCGTAACTTCGTCGTCGTCGACTCCCAGCGCCTCGACCAGAACTTCCTGAACCTGTTGCTGAATTTCGTCTCGACTCATTGCCATGCTTATTCTACCTCCAGTATTATAATTTTATCACAGTCCTTGTTATTTACCTGTAAACGATGATTTATTTTAGCAATTCCCATCGTTTTTTCAAACTCTCAACAATCCGGGAATCTACTGCTGCCATTGAAGAATTCTCATCAGCCAAATTAAAATGCTTCAAAGCAAATCGTGCCTCGACAATTCGTTCGCCTTCGGATATACCAAAACCGGAGAAGCTGCTGACGTTTTCTTCGATAACCTTGGCTTCTACCGTATATTCAATCTGGCAGCCGGGCGCCAGAAAGCTCTTATACTTTACATTACGTGCCTGTTCAAGCAATATCATGCTGTGAGCGAAATTTTCCGTCTGCCGTACCAGCCACGAAGCCGATTCTATCAATCCCTCCAGCAACAATACGCCCGGCAGTACCGGGAACGTCGGGAAGTGGTCGGCAAGATATTCCTCGGACAGAGAAACATTCTTAACCGCCTTAATCAGCTTACCGGCTTCCAGCAAAATTACTTTGTCAATCAGTATAAATCTCATAAATCAAAAATATTTAGCCGGTGGTTTTACCACCGGTTTTAATCAATTACGATATAAAATCCGCAATACAATACACAACCGGCAATTGTTTTTCCAGCGTTTTTTCTCTTTCTTTGCACTTTCTGCATAAAACATCCGAAGTATAGAACGACAATAGCTGGATTTTATCTCTGTTTTTTGATACAATAATCAAGTGGGTAGGTTGGTTTAATGCCATTATATTATCGGAGTAGAGAGCACAAAAATAGTTGCTTGGAGCGGTGAGTGTATATAAGGTTTTTGATATCGATACTGGTTTTGCTGGCTTCTCTGACAAGCGTCGGAATTGCTGACCCTTTGAAAATCATCATCGTAACCGGCAAAGCCTCATCGGAACGCGGCTACACCGAATTCCTGCAGGAAATCTACAGGGGCAATGTTGACGTTCAAATCGATGCCGACAGGTACGACGAAGACCTCAGCGACAAAAAGAAGCTCGAACTCGAAGCCGCAGACCTTTTAATAGTCTCGCGGGACCTTTCCGGCGCAGATTACAACGCCGATGCCGACTTCTGGAACGAGCTTGCCGTACCAATCCTTAATCATAGTATCAAACTCGCCCGCAGCGACGACCATAAATACTGGGACTGGCTCACCGGCGACGATCTCGGCACAGGCGCGTTTACGTATCTGGCCGTCGCTTATGCCGACGATGAGATTTTCGCCGGCGTCGATACTTCTTCCGGATTCGTGGAGATGTTCACATCCGGCAAAGAAATCGACCACTCCAACCAGGGCTCGGCGGGCAGCGGCACGGTCGTGGCAAGTCTCAACGGCACCGTTGCAATCGCCCGCTGGCTCGGAAACGAAACGAAGTATTACGACGATTCCGATTACGCCCCCGGCGCCGCTCGCGTATTCTTTGCTCTGCCGGAAAAGACATACGAGTTCTTCGACCAAGCCACCGGGCAGGCGAAATTGATGCTGGAGAACGCCATCCTTTCGCTGCTGCCGATAGAGCATCCGGCAGGTGATATCGATTACGACGGCGACGTCGATTTCCACGATTTTGCTATTTTCGCAAGCTGCTGGAAGAATGCCGGTTTTGCTCCGGACTCTCCCTGCGGCCTGGCCGACCTTACCGGCGATACTGTTATAGCAGCGGACGATTTGATGCTGTTTACCGATTCATGGCTTAACGGCGTCGATACTACCGTACCGGAGCCGAACATTATGACCTGGAAGACCGAACCTGTGGCGACTTCAGTCTCTTCGATGTATATGCAAGCAGCAACAGCCACCGACACTCAAAACGGCGTCGAGTACTACTTCCAATGCACATCGGGCGGCGGCCCGGACAGCGATTGGCAGTACAGCAACATTTTCGAACCGAACAATCTTGCCATGGGCACGCAATACACCTACCAGACAAAAGCACGTGACACTTCAGGCAACCTTAACGAGACCGAATGGTCGATACCCATAGCAGCCGGCACGTATAAAATTTTCTACGAAATCGCCGACGCCTCGGCGGCGGTCGCCCTGACGCCGGATTTGTTTATTGTCGGCGGCGACGAGAAAAGCAAGCTCCGAGTGTACGACATTAACAATCCTGGCTCCGCTGCGATTGCCGATGCGAAAATCGGAGACTTTCTGAATGTCGATCCCTGTCATCCCGAAATCGACATCGAAGGAGCAACGTGGTTTAACGGCCGAATCTTCTGGATAACATCGCACGGCAGAAACCGGTTTGGCCAGTACTGGTTCAGCCGCAGCCAGTTCTTCGCCACGACCGTCAACCTCGAAGCCGGCGTGCTCAACGTCACGGTGGACGGCAATTACACCAACCTGATAGATGATCTTATAACATACGATTCGATATACAACCTTGGCCTTGCCGATGCAATCGGAGTAACTGACGGCCGAATCGACCCGAACGAAATTCCCGACCTTGCCCCGAAAGACGAAGGACTCAATATCGAAGGGCTTTGTACAACCGACGACGGCAGCTCTATGCTCATCGGCTTTAGAAATCCGAGGCCGAAGTCCGAAGGCAAAAAGCTCGGCCTTATCATCCGGCTCAACAATCCGGAAGCAGTTGTCCTGAACGGCGAGGCCCCCGACTTTTCGCCGCCGTTGGGGTTGGACCTGGACGGCTACGGCATTCGCAGCATTGAATACTCGCCCACGCTCGGCCAATATCTGATCATGGCAGGCTCGCACAAGGCTGGCTCGGAAAAGCCGGTGCAAACGCTCTATAAATACCACCCGGCAACAGGGCTGCTGAGCAAATTGGCCGATTTCCCGTATATCACGCCGGAAGCGATGTTCCAGTTCCCCGACAGCGACGAAATCCACCTGCTCAGCGACGATGGAGCAATATTAATAGATACTCCCGACGGCCCCATCGAGAACAAGTACCTGCCCAAAGAGCAAAGGACCTTCCGCGCCCACCAGATAACGCCGTAACATTCCAAATTTAGAATTTAGAGTTTAGAATTTAGAATTCTGGGCCGTAGGCTGGTAAATTGGCTTTGTTTGGCTTTGTTTTTTCGCCGCCCAAAACTCAAAATTCCTCATAACCTCCTTATAAACAAGATATTACGTTTATTTTGCCTTTCGAAAATTGGCCCATTCGACTGCGCTCAGGATAAACTTTGTTTTTTCAAATTTATTAACCGAAGACGCCGTCCCGAGTGAAGTCGAGGGATCGACGCAGATGGACGCAGAAAAGAGAAAAAACCATATATAATAATGTGTCAAGTCCTGATTAAAAGTTGTCACTTTTGTTTCCATACTCTTCATTGGTCTTTGATTTGAACCTGGCCGACTGAGCGTAGCGAAGGAGGCCAGGTTCACGCCGCCAAATGAACCTCCAT